>JADEYI010000247.1_pt1 | contig 94300 bp, 94 predicted proteins | sample 8542331 | NCBI WGS metagenome assembly JADEYI01 (sample SAMN16510988, study PRJNA670497) | mine drainage metagenome | isolation source: biofilm near Copperflume 1 | place: Germany: Marsberg coppermine Kilianstollen | collected 2018-02
AGAAATTAGACCTCCTATTAATCCCACTTTTTCTAATGCGTAATCTGGGTTTATTATGAAATTATGGGGTATAGCGCGTTTACCGTCACGAGTATTGCATCTAAATTATGTACTTAATTTGTTGCGAGCAGGTAACGGTGAAACGCGAAGAACAATTTTATCCATGGAAGAGGATCATCCACGCAATGATTCCCAACAGAATCGCCATACCCAATAGGTTCATTAAAAACTGAGGCGGAAATTGGAAAATTCTTTTTTTCATGAGGCATCGAGAATTTTTATAGTCTATAGGCAGTTGCATGAATCAAAAGTGGATAGAATATCCAATTCCGCGCAAGGGCATTTTTCCCATCGCGAGGGGGTATTTTTCACCTATGAAATGGGGGAAAAACCCTGTAGCATTTGCAGATAAAAATGAACATTTTTGGTTTTTATATTTGGACACTTTAATCAATTTAACGATATGCCTAAAAACCCAAAATACCAATCGGAGGGTAAAGATTACTCTCCTGCAAAAGGCTTCCACGATGCTGACCTCGATTTCAACTTACCTGGAAAACCTGCTGTGCCTGGACCGGTGAAAGGGGCAGGCACTCCTGTATCGGCTGCCGCGTTTAAGGAGATGCAAAGCCGCTACGTGAAAGGCAAGAAAAAACATGACACGGAATACATCACCTTCGGGCGCGAAGCCATCCTTTCTATTTTGTCGCAGTTTGATTGTGCAGGCATCAAATTTTATTTTGTAGAAAGGCATGACACCAATAACAAGCAATTGACCCTCGCCATGGTTGGAGTAGATGAAAAGAATAATGACTTGGTGAATACGGTAAAGGGAGTGGTGGGCGCAGCAGGAGTTGCCGCTCAGGATACAATGACAACAGATTTTGGCACAGGGTTTCCACCCTCAATTTGACCTAACCTAACTTTAGTGTCTTCAAATGTTTTAATATAATAAAGCATGACTTTAGTGATATATTACTGCACAGTCCTTGTTTGCTTCATTTTTAGTCTTGTAGTATTTAAATATAATAAAGGGTTCAAAGTCTTACCCTGGCTTATGGGGATTACTGTAGTTGTTGAGGTTATTACTGGAATTTTGGCTAATATTTATGTCATCAATCCATTTGGATTTTATCATTTTTTTTTGCCTGTCGCAGCTTGTCTATTTGTTTATTTTTTCTACTCAATCAATAGCAATACCACGATAAGAAAGATCCTCCTTGTTGCCTTATCCGCGTATATTATTACCTCGTTGTGCTTAACTTTTTTCTTTTATAGACTTACAGATTTTCCAGGTCTGCAGATCAACTTGCTGGGATTTATTCTCATCTCCATAAGCGTTTATACCTTACTCACACTTGAACCAATTTACAATATTCCAATTTACAAACACCCTGTGGCTTGGATTTGCTTAGGCATAATCGTTTTTTACACCGGCACCTTTTTCCTTAACGGTATCTATAACTATCTGGTCGTGACCAAAAGCGGAAACCGGATAATCATTCATTCAATCATCAACAACGGACTCAACTGCTTCATGTATTCCTGCTTTATTGTCGGCCTATTATGCTCGCATGCATTGAAGAAACTCGTTTCTTCGGAGTCTTCATAAGAAAAATTTTATTTAAGAATCATTCGCGCGCTAAAATATAGCACTTAACTTTACTACTTTCGTAGTCATTCAAGTTGGCTTACCATGCTCCTGGCAACCGAGGAAGTACTTATTACTCTTATTGCAGGCACCGTTCTGCTCTTATTCCTTGTTATCGTAATTATCACGGCTGCTACTCGCTACCAAAACCGGAAGCGAATTCACTTGATGGATATGGAGCAGATCAAACATGAAATGGTCAAAGAAATATTGAAAGCCCGGCTCGAAGCTCAAGAGGAAACCCTAAATCAAATCAGTCGCGAACTGCATGACAACATTGGCCAACTGCTTAGCAGTGCTAAAATATTGGTGGCCATGGGGGCTCGCGCTATGCCTACACCGGTAGAAGAATTGCAGTTGGCGGATGAAACCATATCAAAAGCAATTGGCGATCTACGGGCGCTGAGCAAGTCGCTCAACAAAGAATGGTTGGAGAAATTCAATTTTATTGAAAACCTGAATGCGGAAGCAAAACGGATCAATTCATCGAAAGCTTTAGAAATGGTGGTTAACCATCCTGAGGAAATTCAATTGACCTCCGAACATCAACTCGTGTTGTTTCGCATCGTGCAAGAGTCGTTTCAAAATTCACTGAAGCACGGGCAGGCCACGTTAATCAAAATAGAAGTGCATCAATTACACGCTCAATTGGAAGTGAAGATTGAAGACAATGGAAAAGGCTTTGATGTAACGGACACCTCGCTACAGGGTGTGGGCATGATCAACATCAAAAACCGGACGCAGCTATTGGGTGGCCGAGCCGATTGGAAATCGAGTCATTTAGGCACTTCGATAAAGATTCAAATTCCAACGCAACTAGAAAGCCATGCCTATTAATGTTGGCCTTGTCGATGATCATCAACTTTTTAGCAAATCGTTGGAGATGATGCTTTCAAGCTTCCACGATTTTCGCGTAGTGGTGGTGTCAGAAAATGGGGTGGATCTACAACCTAAATTAAAGGAAGCGAAAATACTTCCCGACATTATGCTGATTGATGTGAACATGCCGGTGATGGACGGATACCAAACTGCGCGATGGCTGAAAGAGAATTTTCCGTCCATTAAACTCACCGCTCTTTCGATGAACGACAATGACCATTCTATTATCAATATGTTCAAGGTTGGCTGTTGCGCTTATTTATTTAAAGACATCCACCCAAGCGAACTCGAAGTGGCCTTGAATCAAATTTACCGGAAGGGGTTTTACAATTCTGATCGGCTTCAACTTCACTATAACCAATTGCTCGCGGCTCGTGAAGAAGACGCGGAGGAGCAATTAACCGAGCGCGAAAAAGATTTCTTGCTCCATACCTGCAGCGACATGACCTACAGCCAGGTTGCGCAGTTGATGAAACTTAGCGCCCGCACCATTGACGGTTATCGCGAATCGGTATTTCGAAAATTCAAAGTGCAAAGTCGAACGGGGATGGTATTGGAAGCCATCCGAAGAGGCTTGATAAAGATCTGACGTGACAATATTTTATTAGGCCGCTTTAACTGTACTGCCCACATATTGCGGTGCCACGTAGCTAAAGGATTTAGTTTTAATTTTGCGAGGCTTTCTCTTCAATAAGTGATAAAACGAAACAAACCCCTCAACCAGGGCGGCTTGAACGGCACCAAGTATAAAAATAAAAAGTAGGGTCAACGAAAACATTAGCCCAAAAGGGGTAATCAAGGACGATACCAGAATTTGACCTGTTTTTTTTATCATAATCTTAGGGTTAAATGTTCATTACCTTCAATTACTATTTTCCAACCCGGAAGGCCGTTCTAACTTCATTTTTAAATGGCTTCTTTATGCACATTTTTTTGCTGCGCTCACCATCCGTGCAGCTAACTCTACATCTTTAAACTCTGTATCGTTTACATTGAGCGAATAGAGCAAGAGCCGAACCTCATTCATGCTTAATGCTTTGTCAGCTTCTACTAAGTGGTAGAGGTGCGCTAATGCTACTAATTTTTCCTCTTTGTTGCATTGGTTTAAATACTCAACACCTTGTTGGAATATTTCTCTTTCCGATTTAAGATGAATCCGTTCATGAAAATCATCAATAACCCATTTTGAGATTTGTTCATCTTGCTGCAATTCCAGCACGGCCTTTTTCTTACGCTCATCCATTCTTCGATCTGCATTCAACAAAATATGTGTCAGATGAAGCAATCCGAGTTGATAGTAAAGAAGATGGGTGGCGTTATTCATAGGTATCACTTCACTATTCTAGTTCAAGTTCGCTCATTTCTGAGATTTCTTCCACGGTCATAAGATTGGCGTTGAGCAACTTATAGATGCGCTCGTGTGCTTCCGTTTCATGACCCTCTGACAATAGGATCACAGGGGTATGGCGGTTTAGGCTTAGATTCCTTATAGATCGCACAACTTCGATACCGGTAACCACCGGCAAGTCCTGTCCGCAAAGAATTAGATCAAAAATTGCCGTTTTGGCCGCAATAAGTCCTTCCAACCCATTGCTATAAGCTACAACATGCCATTGCCTCAGCTGATGCCTAATGCTTTGCAAAACTGCCTCTTGCCGATGGACTACCAGTACCTTCATCTTCTAAAAAATAACCCTAAACCGGTGATTGTCTGCTCACCGGGCATGAAGATCGTCAGAAAAAAAATTGGCTTCGGGCGCTATCCAGCAGTAAGGGTGAGCAAGTTTTTGGGTGCTCCAAATTTTATCGAAATGGGCTATTTTGGCATTTTACTAAAAAAATTGGTAAGAAAATTCTTAGAAAAATAAGAATTTTCGTAGGTAGAGCTGCCGCCCTTTATGGGATAATCCCCATTTCGAAAGCGGCCCTTACTAACCCAACGGTGCTGGTGACATTTAGCTTAGCTTGTATATTGAGTTTATGAGAATAAATTGTTTTTTCTCCTACCGAAAGCCGGCTAGCGATTTCTTTTAGGTTTATTTCGCTGCAAATCATTTTCAATATCTCCTTTTCTCTTTCCGTAAGGGTTGGGCTAATACGGAAGTAAGGCCTTTCTTTTGCTTTATTTCTTAAACTTCGGTGAATGACGGAATTAAGAAGCTCATTGTAATAGAAATCGTTATCAACTACGCACTCAATCGCCTTTTCGAGTTCATGCGGATCAGTATTTTTCAGTAAAAAAGAATGCACGCCCAACTCCAGCATATACATCATATACTTTTCACTATCGTGCATGGTGAGTACAATAATTTTGACGTTCGGAAATTTTTTCAACAACTGTTCAGCGCACTCCGTACCGTTCATCACCGGCATTTCCAGATCCAGCAAGACCACATGGGGATTTAATTCTTTAACAAGAAGAAGACACTCTTCACCATTGGAGGCCTCACTTACCTCTCCAACCCGATTGAAAGTTTTTAGGAGGCGGATCATCGCCTTACGGAAAATCTGGTGGTCGTCTACCAGGCAAACATCAATTTTCGGCATGGGGAATTGTTAAATACGTTATAGAAGCATTGGTTCCTTGCGGAAAATAATTTTCAAACAAAAGATTAGCAGGTAGCAAGCTTGATCGGTTTTCGAGGCTGAGGAGTCCATGCCCGCGAGGCGCTTGATTTTTTTCACTTTTCTTACTGAAGCCTATTCCATTGTCGATCACATTGATTTGTAACGAATTTATTGTCCACGTAAATTTCACTTCCACCAAAGTGGCTCTGGCATGCTTGAGCGAATTGCAAACCAACTCTTGTATCATTCGATAAAGCAGCGTTTGTTTCTTTTTATGAAGTGGAAGGCCTTTTCCTGATGACGAAAACACGACAGGCACGTTTCCTTTCGAAGATAAACGGTGGCACAATTCTTCAGTCGCTTCGGCCAAGCCAAAATATTCAAGACTGCTGGGCATCAGGTCCCAGCAAATTCTCCTTACCGTTTCGTCCACTTCACTTACAAGTTGCTGGACTTCTTTTCTATCCGCTTCCGAAGCTTCTTGTAATACCGCCAGTGTGGTAGTGCGCAAGGCTTGTAACATCAGTCCTACGTCATCATGCAAATCTTTGGCCACCCTCCTCCGTTCTTCTTCCTGCGATTCAATCTGCGCCTGCAACATGTTGTGTTGATGTGCCAATTCCATAGCCCGTTGATTCAGTTGTTCCCTCAATACTCTTTTTTGATAGAAGAGTACGAAAAGGACAATGGCCGAGGCCATAAAAATCATTACGGCTGAGCCAATTCCGAACAACAACAATACGCTGTTTGAAGAATTCTCCATTCGTTAAATAACCCTACAAGCTATAAAATCAAGAACTAAATGTCTGTTTTTTGTTTAAGAAATTTAAACCCCTTTCGTCCAGCGTGCCAAAAGGCAATGGTGAAAAGAAGGTTCTTGACGATGTTCAAAATGTTGTGGAGGCTCCAATGCACCATGAAGTCATTAGGCGATACCTTAATGAGGTAATCGGTTGTCAGGAATAAGAAAAAGTTACCTGAAAAGAAAATCAGAACTGCCGTATTGATCCAAAACATGGGGATTTGTTCCAAATGATACGTGGGAAGATCTTTCATCAAGCTAAAAAAGTAGACAACCGACAGCCAAATAAAAATGATTGAAGAGGAGAGAAAAGTAAAAGAATTTAATTTTTCGTGTTGAAGAAAGAGGAAATTCAAAGAAGAAAACAAAATAAATGAGAAGCCTATCAAAATAAAGATCCATTTGCTTTTCTTAGGTTTTAATATTCCGAAATAAAGGAAGAACAAGATTGTGAACTCACCGATTTCATATAACGTCCCAAGATAGTTAGTCTTTAGTTTTATTAAAGGAACCGCTAAACTCAAAATGTCACAGATAAAGGAAAATACTTCCAGAAGGCAAAGCAATTTTAATTCGGCTTGAAACGTACGGAAATGGTACAAACAAAACGCTAATGGAATTAGTGGCGAAAGGACTGAAATAAAGGCGATAATGTTCGGCATTTTGAAAATGTACAAAAAGTTGAACGATGAGTTGTCAGGCAGGTTTTTTCATTGTTTCGATTTCCTTCTGCCGAGCTGCTGCAGGCTGTTCTCCAATTTTAATTTTTTGTATTTGAAATAAATGATAGGCTACCAATTTTCCGGCTTGGTCGCGGTCATTGGGTTCTATCCGGAGTGATCCTTTGTACAACACTTGACGCTCCGTATAGACTGTATAGTTCACATCGATAGTTTCGTCTTTAGTTGTAAAAGAAAGATCGACAATTGGAGCGGTGTTGTCTTTTGTGAAATCAATGCTGGTATTCTTTAGGCCATCAACAATGTTTTGTTCATCCGCACTCAGTAGACCTTCGGTTTTTAAACGGAATGCCATTTTAAGATCGGAGAAAGGAACAAGTTGAGGATAAAGCTGATAAAATTGCTGCGTGTATTGCCTTCTTGCATTTCCGCTGCTGGCTTCCGCGAGTCCTTCGTATGTCCGGGCCATAAGCAAAGTCTCGAAAGGATCATCGCGGTCGGGATCGTTGAGCACTTGCTTAAAATAATCGGTCGCGATTTTATCTTTCCCTTCAGCTAAATAGAGCTTGCCGAGAAAATAACGGAAGTATTTTTTTACATGCGGCCGCTTATCTGTCTCCAGTAGTTTTTTATAACTATCAATAAAGTATTCATTTCCAAAGCCATCAATGATCGACCACACTTCATCAAAAGCGATCAGGTTCTCGGGCGAGAAGATTGGATAGATCACCTGGCTTCGTTCAGGATTGCCGGCCACGAGCGAAGCCACTATCATTTTCTGATGACGAATTTCGAGTGTGTATTTTATCCAACGATACCAGTTGAGTGGATTGAACCAGAAATACCATTCATTGTGTTCAAACCAATATTCTTTTTTGAATTGGAGTTGATTAAGGTAGTGCAAAGAGGAAACGGCAAGATTGTATTGCTCTTGTCCCCACGTGGTGCCTATATGCAGTTCCTGAAAGCGGGCAGCTTTGTTAGTATGTTCCTGGCTCTCGGCAGTAAGCCCTTCGAAATGCTGCGCCCTTGCAAGACCAATACTATGCCAGCCATAACCCGGGGTGCTTCCTTGTTGTTGCAAGACATCATTCAACAGCGAGTCTCCTTTTTCCGGATGGCCTCGGTAAATCGCCAGCGTGCCGCGCATGTAATAATACTCTTTGGTAGTTTTCTCCGGACTACGTTCGCGATCAGCGGCCTCGCGGAAAAAGAGTTCTGCTTCTTGCATTTCACCCATTGCCAATTTGAACTCCGCGTAGTTGTTGCTGGAATAGGCATTGTTTTGAATAAGCAGATCGTAGTAATAATTGGCCGAGTCGATATCTAATAAATAATCGTGGATCATGGCCTTGTAATGATACGTGCTTAGATATTGACGATTGAGAAAACGCGGATCGTACAAGCCGTTGTTGTACGGCATATCATTTTGAATTTTGCGAAGCGCTGAATCGAGGCAACGATTGGCGGCAGCCACATTTTCTTTTACAGAGTTTTTAAGAAACGAAAACTGTTTGGAAGTATAAACCCGATTGCGATGGAATAGCCAGGCCATGGTATTGTACGAATCCATGTTGATCTCCAACTGAAAGTTACGGTCGCGCACGTGGTAGAGCACTTCCATGGCTTTGTCCTCCATCTCTACATTTTGATAGCAACGATTTAGAAAATAGGTGATGAGCCCATAGTCAAATTGGTAACGATAATTTTCGCTGTACAGCGCATAATTATTGGTGCGGATTTTCAGCACCGGGTCATAATCCTTTTCGATTTTATCCAATGCTTTTTGAAGGGGTGTGATTGCAATCCGAAATCCGAGTTCATCGTTGGCACGAAAAAACAAATAGGCGCCCTCCAGCATGTAGCCGAGGTAGTAAGTGCTGTCCCTGCGAATGAAGCTGCGCGCCTTTTCATACGTTTTCACATCTTCATACGTTTTCACATCCAGAAAAGAGCCATCGCGCTCTTTGTCCATTTGCTGACGAAGGGTGTTTTGGGCGAAGCTTTTTTCTGCCACTAGAAAAACACAAATGAAAATAGACCACTTACCCATCGACATGATATTACTATTTAAGTTCAAAAGGATTTATGACCTTTAAAGAAACATCTTTTACAAAATCACGCGTATTTCGTGTCAATAAGGTAAGATCATAAACCAAGGCCGTAGCTGCAATTACGGCATCAGGTAATTTGATCCCTAAAGTTTTACGCAATTCAATGGTCTTATTTTTTACAGGGTTATCCAATTCAAGGATGGTAGCCTCTTTTATAAAATCCCTTATAACCCTCATATCGTCTTCAGCTTTTGCATTCCAACAAAGCAATTCGATCTCTGTGATAACAGAAAAAACGGGTTGATTCGTCAGGAGAACTTCATCTATAAACTTTTCAACAGGCAAAGGAAACTGTTGCTGCAAATAATAAATAGCAATGTTTGTATCCCAAAGATAATTCATTCCCACTCCTCACGAAGTTTTGCAAGCTGGCTTTCAACTTCGTCAAGAGACTGCTTTGACATGGCACCTTTGTACTTATTCCAGAGTACCGTTTCTTCCTTCATTTCATCCTTCTTCGTTCTGACATGAATAAGTTTTAAACGCTCAAGATCTTTTAGAAGATGGAGTGCCTTTTCATTAATAATATCCACAACAACGGTCTGCATAAACGCAATTTACGAAACTTCTAAAATAATTCTCAAGTTACGCTTTCGTCTGTATCCCCATCTTCGCCAGCTTATTCACTTCCAGATCTACGATTTGTTGCAACGCTGTGCGCGAAGCCTCTCGGTTGCGGAAGACGAGCCTATGATGCAACACGGGCTGCGCCAAATCACGAAGGTCGTCTTCAATCACATAGTCGCGTTGATTGACGAGCGCCCACGCCTTTAAACATTTGATAAACGTAATCCCTCCACGGGTTGAACTTCCCAAGGCAATCTCCTGATGATGGCGTGTGCCACGCACAATGCGCACGATGCCTTTTACCAACTCCGGATGGATATAAACATTCTCTGCTTCCTGTTGCAAATGAATAATCTCTTTATACGCCAATACCTGCTTCACTGTATTCTTTCCATTATTGATAGTGAGGTAGTTGGAATAAATATCAAACTCTACTTCTTCAGAAACATAACCGAAGGTAATTTTCATAAAAAAACGATCGAGTTGTGCGGCAGGCAATGGATAGGTGCCCTCCATTTCAATCGGGTTTTGGGTGGCCATCGTGAAGAAAAATTGATCAAGTGGAAACGTAGTGTCCCCTGAAGAAATTTGATTTTCGGCCATACACTCCAATAGCGCACTTTGCACTTTCGGTGAAGCCCGATTGATTTCGTCTGCCAACAGTACGTGCGTGAAAAGTGGCCCCTTCTTGAACACAAAATCTTTTTTGGATTCATCAAAAATATAAGACCCGATCAAATCCATAGGCAGCAGGTCGGGCGTAAACTGGATTCGCTTAAAGGCAACACCGCCATTGGCGGAATGAAAATCAATAGTGCCTTCGGAGATCGATTGGGCAAGGGTTTTTGCCAACACTGTTTTTCCTGCGCCAGGATTATCTTCCAGCAAAATATGACCTTTTGCTAAAAGCGCTGTGACCACATATTTTATTTCTTGTGGCTTGCCGCGAATAATTGTTCCGATATTGTCGATGAGGGCTTGGAGGTGAGTGACTGAGTCGTTCATAAAGATGGGGTTTCGTAATCCGTTTTTTGTGGTAATTGAAAATAGCGCAGTGCTAAAAACAAGTTAAAATAATTGATGATTGTTCGGAAGATGCCATTCTTGTTTCGCAAAGAAGGGCCAACTTCTTTAGCAAATCGGTTAATTAAAGCAGTGTCTTCAGACTGAATATCTGTTTGTGAATATTTTAAGCGCAAGTACACACGCATAAATTCCTCAAAGTTAATGCCTAGAGCTGGGTCAACTTTGTGGTGCGCATAATCGAGTGGCGTTTCATTCTCTCGTTCGATGCCTGCCATGTGAAAGCGATACAAAGCGGCCTGGTAAACCTGATCGGCTTTTGAAGCGATGTCGCGCGCAAGCATAACGCGGACCAAGCGATAGATTAAATAGAGCAACGGCAGAAGGAATAAAAGTATCAGTAATCCGGCCAGACTTTTCACAGCCAGTTTGACTACTTCTTGCCAGGTAATTTTCTTTTCATCTTTATTCGCTCCCTTCTTTGTGGCACTTTCCTTTTTCTTCTCTTTATCTTTTACATGAATATGAATTTCGTCTGCCATGACGGGCGAAGGAAAAGCCGCTACCTGATCTTCTATGGAGATATCGTTCCGCGGTTGAGGAATCTTTCTTATCTCATCTTTGTAAGATACGATAATCACTGAATCACCTGGATGAACTGCCGCCAAAGTGGTGTCTCTTTTATTTATCATCACACGACAAAGCGTTGCGTCCACCGGTCGGGTAAACGTTTGATTCATCGTGTAAGCAGTATTCAAAAAAATTAATTGGTTAAAAGAGACGGTTAATTTTTTTGCCTTTTGATCCACGGATTCTGCTTTCGCATTGAGGACCAGCCAAGGCTCGGGTGGTGGAAGTGGAGGCGTGCCATCGGGCTTGGGCGCATTGCGTTGCTCTTCGTTTCCAATGGTCATATCAAAATCAAGCCAGCCGTAACCCGGAAAGTAAACTTGTGTCCAAGCATGTGCCTGACTGGCATAAAACCAATACCAGCCTTTGTTTTTATCACTACGGTTGATGGCCGCAAAACCCGTAGTAAACCGTGTAGGCACACCTAATGCGCGCAACATAAATAAAGATGCACCGGCATAATAGGTGCAATACCCTGCATGCGTTTTAAACAAAAAGTCGTAGAGCATTTTCGAACTCGGAATGTTCGGATCATCTACGGCTCCGGCTTTCAGTGTGTATCTAAAAATACGTTTTCCATTTTCATTGCGCTTCAGGAAAAAATCCCTCACGGCCACGACCTTATCCACTGGGCGGATATCCTTTGAAACAAGGCTGAAAGCCAGTTTGGAGATGGAATCGTAAATACCCCCGCTTGGATACTCGGTATAATAATCAAAAAACTTTTTATCAAGGTGTGCATAGTTCTTTACGGAGCGGAGCTCTTCGTGACGTTTGTCCTGAATGGGCGCTAGACTTGGGCTGGCAGACACATTGTAAACAAAATAGGCATTGTTTAATTCTGAAGTAAACGATTCAATTTTATATCCCGACAAAAATGTCTTTTGAAAATCTTTCTCTACTGGAATTGTCTGAATGGAAAAAACACTAGAGGGTCCGAGGACAGAATGTTTCCAGGTGTTTTCCGAAAGATAGACCGTAGCCTCTACTACTTTGCGAAGTTTGTTGGCCTTAGATTTCCGGAAGATACTGGTGTCCATATACGAATAGTACATGGGCAGATTCACCGGGTCTACGTCAAATTCATCGAAAGAAGGCACATTGACATCACGGGTAAAACTTTCCTTCACGGGATCGTATCGCGTAAGGTAGTGGTAGACAAAATACATCGGTGCTGGCGAGCCATCTGGAAAAAAATTGTCCAGCTTACTGCAAAACATCAGCTTGTCGGAAGTGCTCATCTTTGAATTGACACGCATCGTATCTTTCAAGCGATATCCGTCATCGCCTTTCCCTCCTTTTTCCATCAATCCATCACGCTGATCGTAATTGTCGCTTTTTGAACCATCTTTATTTTTTGCCCCACGAGCCGCGAGTTCTTTTTCCACTGCTTTAAAATCGCTCTTGAACAAACTGTCAGTGATGACGAACGCCAACAAGATCAGCAAAGCAAATAACCCAATACGAAGTGCTAACTTACCCGACTTCCTGACATTAATTTCGATGCGATCAGTTAGCAATGGGGAGACGAACAACATGTACAAACCATACACCACTACGGGTGCAATGTGTACTAAAATGTAAGGAAGCGTAATGTCAAGCGTATCTGAAATGGAGACTAGCGTAACGGTGGTGAGCACTCCGAAAATAAGGAGGTAAGACCAGCGCAGGCGCACCAACAGAAATCCAAACACCCAACCGAAAATAAAAAGGGTGGAATAAAGCTGGAAACGTGCGGTGGTATAAAAGACATCGAATTCTCCGGGCAACCGATTGATCGCTTTTTCAACTAACCAATACGACACCCAAAGTAATAAAACAGTAATCACCAGCCGGGCACCATAGTAATATAGGGAGTAAGCCAGCAATAGCCCCAAACCAAAGTAGATGGTTTGACTAACGATTCCGGTATTTAATGAAGTATAAGAAAAATTCAAAAAGCGCAGCGTGATATAACCAATCACAACGGTAGGCACTACTACTAATACCCACCGGATAAGTAATTGCTGAAATCGCTCGTATTGATCCCGCTTGCTCATCGTTCAAATTCAAAATCGTTCGTCAACCAACTGTTACCGCGCTGCTTTAGGGCGTCCGCGATTGCCTTTTCATTTTCTTTTAACGTTCTCCTAAATGAAGAAAACATCCAAGGCTGCCGAAGGTTGTCAGTCGGCTGTTTTTCAGGTTTAAAAAAAATGTCTTTTACTTTAATTTGAAAGGGTGATGGAATAGCCTCTGATAATTTAACCACTACTAACGGAACAGAGAGCGGTAAGTTTTTTAAAATCGTTTCAACTTCTTCAATTGGGGTGAGTGACGACAAGCAGACAAAAGCGGCCTTACTATAATTGACAAATGATGTTGGCGATTGTCTGTTTTGCCAAGACGCTGCTGTAATTTGAAAAAGTTCGCTTTTCTTTTCGCTTAACCCACTTAGCTTAGGCACCTCTTGATCATGCGGTAGGCGCACGTCATAACCGTTTCTGCTAATTGCTTCAAACAAGCTTCTCACCTGATCTTTATACACATTAAGCAACTCGGTTTCAAAAGCTCCTCCTTGCAAGTCGAACCCATCGAAATAGCTCACATAGAAATATAAATGCGAGGCGTAAGGATCTTTGATTTCCGGAATGCGAACGACCAATTGTCCACTTTTTGCATAAATCTTCCAAACGATCCGCTGAATATTGTCGCCCGACTCAAACTCTTTATAATTCACATATTCGCCTTCCACTCTTTTGGGAATGTCAATGCGGTGTTTTTGTTCTTCTGTAGAATGCGGCTGCGCATTTACTTTTTGATCTGCCTGCGGACGAGGCAAGGTAAAGAGTTGTTGGGTATAAGGAATGGTGCATGGCAATGACACGAGACCGAGCATATCGCAAAATGAAATTAGAACTTTTTCAACGTCATAAATTCCACGGTCGTGCAAAAGTGTTTGACCTGTACCACGAATGGCCTGTCGCCACCAATGGCGCGGCTTGGGTATGTTGCTATCTAAAATCACCCGGTCAGAAATTCGTTTATCGGTAAAAACAAGGCGTGCTTGTATGGTGCCCAACAAAGGACGAAGAACAGGACCAACGATCATTACGGTAAGGGGTACCCATCCGGCTTCTGCCTTTTGGCCATCGCCAAATTTTGCCTGCACGCCAACGGTTCTGTTTTTTAAACAATTGAAAAAATAAAGCCAGGTAACCAACGCAGTAATAAGGCTGATCGAAAAAAGACCAATCATCGTCCAGATCACCAACCGGATAAACTGGTTCATTACCAGCCACAGGTTAGAGTCATCCTGGCCGTACTCGCTTCGAAGCCAATAGCTCACGCCCCATATCACTGCGATTGCAATTAATAATTGCCACCGCACACCGGCTAACTTAGCCCAGTAAGAGGAGGATTTTATAACGGAAGAAAGGGAAATCGACTTCATTCAAAAAATACAACAAGCAAGAACGGAAAATATTTTCAAATAACGTTTTAAATGGACAAGGATTGCAGGCAAACGCATTATAAATTTGATCCGAAAGGTAGAGCCGTAGGCTCGCCACATTCTTGTAACCACAGACTTCAGTCCGTGGTGCTAAGCATGCAACCCATGCCTGAGTGCTGTAGGCACGAGACATATCTTTTGCAATATGTTCCGAGCCTAAGGCTCTCTCCGTTGTATTACCCCTCCTCTCAATGGAATAAATTCCATTGTTACAGGATTGACCGGGTCTACGGCTCTTGGATTCATTTCCAAATAGACTTAAGGAGGCGCGATCCAAATAGGTAAAAACGCAAGAATTATAATGCGTTTGCCCTGACAAAAATTGTAAGCGTTGTTGATTTCTTTTTCGCTTTCCTTCATCCTCTTATCTTTGCTGACTTGAAAAAGAACTTACCATGAGCAAATCTAAACTGACGCAAAGCGTTCACACCGGTTCGAAAGGCGATTCTTTATATGGTGGATTGGTCAACCCGATTTATCCATCAGCGGCCTATAATTACGATGCCGTGGTGCTGTACCCGCGCTATTTCAATACCCCTAACCAAAAAGCAGTAGTAGAAAAAATAGCAGCCCTCGAAAATGGCCAGGATGGATTGCTCTTTAGTTCGGGGATGGCCGCTATCATGACCTCCATGTTTGCCATGTTGCGGCAAGGCGATCACATTTTGTTTCAAAACGATTTGTACGGAGGCACCCATCATGCGGCTTTGAATGAATTAAAACGCTATGGCATCGATCATTCCATGGTGGATGTTTTTAATTTGGAAAAATTTGAAAAGGCTATCAAGCCCAGTACCAAAGTAATCTATATTGAAACGCCTTCTAACCCATTATTGAAGATCACTGACATTAGAGGTGTAGCCCGCATTGCGAAAAAACATAAAATTGTGACCATCATCGACAATACGTTTGCTTCTCCGGTGAACCAAAATCCGATCGATCTAGGCATAGACATCGTCACACATAGCGGCACGAAATACATTGGCGGCCACAGCGACCTTTGTTGCGGAGTGGCCATCTCTTCAAAAAGACTGATCGAAAAAATCAAGGCCAGTGCTATGCACTTTGGTGGCAGCCTCGATGCCCAATCGGCCTACCTTGTGGAACGCAGTTTGAAGACCATCGTATTGCGCCTGCAACAACAAAATAAAAATGCCATGACGTTGGCAAAATATTTGGAGAAAGAACCTAAAGTAGGTGCAGTGTATTATCCCGGCTTGAAAAGCAACCCCGGTTTTGCCATCGCCAAAAAACAAATGAAAGGCGGCTTTGGCGGCATGTTGTCGTTCGAACTTAAAGGCGATCCCGAAAAGTTTTTGAAACGATTAAAGATCATCCGCAAAGCGATAAGTCTTGGTGGCGTGGAAAGCACCATTGCGCAGCCGGTGAAAACTTCGCACGCCAAACTCACCCCTGCAGAACGAAAGGCAGCCGGAATTTCGGATAAGCTGTTGCGTTTTTCCGTGGGCATAGAAGATACAAGGGATTTGATCAACGACATCAAGCAAGCGCTTTAACGAGTTGATGTTGGAATGTGCGGACGTGTTGACGTGAAATTCAACTCATCCAAACGTCAGCACATCCTAACATCAGCACATCAACACGTAAAACACATGATACGAGAAGCCACCATCAAAGACATTCCCAATCTTCTCGACTTTCAATTGAAGATGGCGCTGGAAACGGAAAAGATAACGCTTGACATCAGCACCCTTTCACAGGGGGTGCAGTGCCTATTTAAGGATCCATCAAAGGGTCGTTATTATGTGGCGGAAGAAAATGGAGAAACGATCGGGTGTTTGATGACGACTTATGAGTGGAGCGACTGGCGCAATGGCACGATCTTGTGGATTCAATCTGTCTACGTGCCGAACGAACATCGGGGCAAAGGCGTGTACAAAGCCATGTACAATTTCATTAAACAAATGGCGGTGGCCGATCCCGACATAATGGGCATCCGGTTATATGTAGACAAAACTAATCATCCTGCACAACAAGTGTATAAAAAGCTTGGCATGAATGGCGAGCATTATGCTACGTTTGAATGGATGAAGAAATAGCAATTTTGATGGTTAAAATTTAGAATTGGAAGAAAATTCTCAAAGCATGTCAAAAAAACTTTGGATCCAAACACTTATTATAATCCTTACACTAATCCCAGCATTTTGGCTAATCAGGTATTCCACAATCTATATTTTAACTTTTGTAATATTTGGAGAAAGTGATCAAGGATCGATTGATGCCGAAAATGCATACAACTTTTTTTTAATAAAACACCTACCAATTATACTACCTCTGTCAATTTTGTGCTTCAAAATGATGAGACGAAAGTATTGGATGACAGATAAAGGAAGATTTTATTCTAGCATGATAATCGCGGTAGTAGGAGGCGTTATATATCTTTTGATGGAAAAATCTATGATTTTATAACTTTTTAGGCATAGGCAGCTTAGCAATCGATTGAATAAAGCTTTACATTCGATTTATAAAACGAAATCGTATGAAAGGTTTAATGATGGATTACCAGCTCACCATACCCACCATTTTGCGGAGGGCAGAAACATTATTTGGCAAGAAAGAAATCGTCAGCAGAATGCCGGACAAAAGCATTCACCGCTATACCTATCGTGACTTTGCATTACGCACCAAAAAATTAGCGAATGCCCTTCATCAGCTTGGTGTGAAACAGGGTGATCGCGTTGCTACCTTGTCCTGGAACCACTATCAACACTTGGAAGCTTATTTTGCTATTCCTTGTATGGGTGCGATTGTGCATACGCTGAATATACGGTTAAGTCCCGATGACCTGACTTATATTGTCAATCATGCTGAAGACAAAATCATTATTGTTGATCAGGTTTTGTTGCCATTGTTGGAGAAATTCAAATCAAAGATTAACGTATCTAACATCATCGTCATCCCACAAACCGGGGAAAAGATTGCAGACGAATATTTAAACTATGAAGAAGTAGTCGCCTCCGGTGATGCTTCTGAATTTGTTTCCTTTGAAGGTGACGAAAACACGGCCGCATCCATGTGCTATACTTCCGGCACAACCGGTAGGCCTAAAGGGGTTTTATACTCCCACCGATCCATAATGCTTCATACTTTGGGTTGTGGGGTTGGTATATCTGAACAAGATATTGTGCTGCCGATCGTTCCGATGTTTCACGCCAGCGCATGGGGGTTTCCGTTTGTTTGTACATTTTTTGGAGCCACACAGGTTTTTCCTGGCCCTCATCTTGACGCAGAGAATTTACTTGATTTGTATGAAACCGAAAATGTTACCATTACAGGAGGAGTGCCAACTGTAATGCTTAATGTTTTAAATAAACTTGATGAAAATCCTAAGCGATATAAACTGTCCTTGAACCAAGCACTCATTGGAGGATCAGCTGTTCCTCGTTTTTTGGTAAAGGCTTTTGACGAGCGGTACCAGATAAAAGTACTTCAAGGATGGGGCATGACGGAGACCTCGCCAGTTGCAAGTACCGCAGCTTTGACCAGCCAATTATTGAATTCCTCGAAGGAGGATCAATATACCTATCAGGCGAAACAAGGATTGCCATTGCCACTAGTTGAAATCCGTGGACGAAATGAGGACGGGTTTATTCCCTGGGATGGAGCGACCATGGGCGAACTTGAGATCCGCGGACCCTGGATTTCTTCCTCGTATTACCGCGATATGGAACCCGAAGGAAAATTCACTTCCGATGGATGGTTTAAGACTGGTGATATCGTTACGATCAACGAAGAAGGATGCATCGAAATAAAAGACCGCAGTAAGGATGTAGTGAAATCCGGTGGTGAGTGGATAAGCTCCGTAGCATTAGAAAATACACTGATGGGCCATTCCACGGTGTTGGAGGCTGCCGTGATTGCTGTGCCTGATGAAAAATGGATGGAGCGACCTTACGCTTATGTTGTTCCAAAGGAGGGAAAAACTGTTTCCGCGGAAGAGTTGAAAGAATTTCTTTCTGATAAGTTTGCCAAATTTCAGATACCTGAAGGCTTTGCCTTCGTTGAGGCCATTCCTAAAACTTCTGTAGGAAAGTTTTTGAAATCCGCTCTGCGCGAAAAATATGCGCAAGAGCATAAATAAAAAGAACAACTACATCGTCTTCACAATGTCCACAAACTCACGGGACTTAAGCGAGGCACCACCCACTAATCCACCATCCACATCCGGACAAGCGAAAAGTTCTTTGGCATTATCCGCTTTTACGCTTCCACCATAAAGAATTGAAATGGTCTCAGCAACGCCTGCACCATACTTAGACGCAAGATGCTTTCGGATCACGGCATGCATCTCCTGGGCTTGTTGTGAGGTAGCCGTTTTGCCTGTGCCAATGGCCCAAACTGGTTCGTAGGCAATCACGATTTTTTGCAATGCTTCTGCACTTAAATGAAACAACGCTTCTTCAATTTGTTGTTTCACCAATTTTTCATGCGTTCCTGCCTCACGGATTTCCAACGGTTCGCCACAGCAAAAAATAGGGGTAAGCGAAGCAGCCAATGCCTTGTCAACTTTCTTTGCTAACAGTTTTGCGTCTTCACCAAAATATAGCCTTCGTTCGCTATGGCCAAGAATAACATAAGGTATATCAATCGACTTGAGCATCAACGCAGATACTTCACCGGTATAAGCTCCTGAATCGTGCTCGCTGCAATTTTGCGCTCCTATTTTAACGGAAGAATTTCCTAACTGATTTTTTAAGGGAACGAGATAGGGGAATGGCACACACAGAATAGTGATGGCGTTTCCCTTTACTTCATCAGCAACCATGCCCATTACTTCTGCCGTCAGGGTTCTTGCTTCTTCCAACGTCTTGTTCATTTTCCAGTTGCCGGCTACTATTTTTTTACGCATGATGTGGGTTAGTTAATGGTTAATCGTTATTAGTTAATTGGGAATATCTGTTGCTGGGTTGCGCGCTATTTCGAGCTGAAAGTAAAAACTTCAGAGGTAGTTTCTCGGGTAAGACGTACACTTTTTATCGGGCTTTTGTAGGTGACATGCACTAAGTTGGATTGGTCGTCATGGATTTCGGTGATGAAGTCGTTGAATACTTCTATAGTTTTCAATTTTTTCACGTTTTCAATTTCGATGTAGCTCACCATAGAGATGTCTTCCTTCTCTTGCCCCAGGAAATTCATCTTAACAGGTTTTCCATCAATTTTTATTTTTAAATGCGCTGCATAGTAGTTTTTGACCAGTTCTTTGGTGGTCATTCCATTTTTCGGTTCTAAAATATCCAGTTCCGGTTCTTTACGCTGGGCACGGATACCCAATTCCAGTTCATCAATAAAAATACGAGAAGTAATTTGCAACGACTTTGATTTTTCGTTGTAACTAATTTCGGTAACAGAAATGTGAATGGGGTGAACCCACAAGAAAAAGGAATAAAGCAGGGAGTAGATCATACGCTAATAAGTTTCCAAAAATACCTTTAACTTAGGGAAACGAAAAGTGATTTATTGATAATCAAAAAACAATCCTTCTAAAGAAACCACGTTTTATTGTAAAATCTATCGCATGCGTATTTCCATTTTGGTCTTATTTTGGGCCTTGCTCCTTATCTCTTGTAAGGAAGTGACTTTTAAAGAGCCTCAACCGGTAGGTGTTCCTGCTTTAAAAGAAGTGCCACTGGCGTTGCAAGGTGCATATCAAAGCTACGACCAAACCACAGGCGATTTTGCAGACACCCTGATTATTGAGGCATGGGGTTACCGTATGAAAGATAAAAACGATAAGGATTGGCTAGGCCGCGGAACATTAAGCGACACCTTGGTATTAAAATATTATGAGAATTATTATTTCGTCAACTTCAAATCAGATGGGCAATGGGTGCTCAGGCTTGTAAAGAAAAACCCAAATGGCGCCATCGACTTTTTAGCCATTGACATTCAGGATGATGTGAAAGGAAAAAATATCTTGAAGAAGATTTCAAAGAAATTAAAGGTTACCGAGTTTAAACACAAAGACGAAACGTATTACCAAATTAATCCGACCGCGACCCAGTTAATGGGATTGATTAAAGAGGGATATTTTACCGGGTCAAAGCTGAATAAGATTAAGTAACTTAAGCCAGTTGCTCTATCAGTTTGTTAAACACCTTTTGCAGAACCAATTTTATTTTATTTGCCCGGACTGGATCATACCTTGTTTCCGTATCATCCATATAATTCACCTTTGTCATTTCTAACTGAAGCGCATGCACATTTTCAGAGGGTTTGCCAAAGTGACGGGTAATGATTCCACCTTTAAAAGGATGGTTGTGACTGACCGAATAGCCTGAATGATCAAGCACGCCAAGTGTAGTTTCAATTAATCCCGGTGAAGCCGAAGTGCCATCGGCATCGCCCAAAATCAAGTCTGGGAATTTTTCTTTTTGGATGGTGGGCACCACCTGACGAATGGAATGACAATCCCACAACAGTACTTTTCCAAATTTCTTTTTAAGGCGGATAAGATTCTCTTCAATTTGTCGATGGTAAGGCTGATAATATTTTTCAAGCCTTCGGTCAATTTCGGTTTGATTGATTTCCGTTCGTTCATCCTGATAAAGCGGTTCACCCAGAAAAGTCGTGGTAGGACAAAGTGTGGTGATGATCCTTCCATCAGTATAAAGCGGTTTGCTTTTTGGGTCGCGGTTAAGGTCAATCACCCAGCGACTGTATTTGGCTGCGATCATGGTCATGCCCATGACTGGCGCAAAATCATAAAGCTGATGAACAAACCAGTCTGTATCATCGGGCGCAGCAATCAAATCTGCTTTGTAATCATTCCTTATTTCTTCGGGAAACTCAATACCGCAGTGTGGCACGCTGATGAGAATGGGGACTTCCGTTCCTTGGGCGGGATGAATTAGGTAATTCATTTCTTTGATAGCTTCTTCAGTGCCTCCTCTGCCCTTTCATTCTGCCGTTGGGCTTCCATCGCATTCATTTCAGCAATTATGGTTTGCCGTTCTGATTCTTTTTTACACTGTTCCAATTCTTCCATTTTGTGATTAACCAATTCCAGGTTTTTGTTTCCTTCAATTTTATTAATCAATCCATAAAAAAACAAAGCCAAACATAAAAAGGCAAGCACAACGATGATCACAACCAACATTCGTTTACGTTTTAGTAAATTCTCCACTGTATTTTCCATGAAACCGGATTTTACTTTTTTGATTTCACTCGAAGACTTTCTTCCAGCGCCTGTTTAACCGCTTCTTGTGAAAGGCTCATTTGACGAAGGCCAGCCTCCTGACACTTCTTATTTTCATCTTCTAATTTCTTTAGTCTCTTCTGTCAACTTATTTATTTGCTCTTTACATTTTTGATCGTGAACATAAGCATAAACCAACGAGATCAATGCAAAACTGGTGATCACTCCAAAAGCAATTGCCATTTTTCTAGCACGCTTTATCTCAGCCTTTCCCTGTTCTACTTTAGCTTCAACGATTTTGTCAGTGTCACCGTGTCGTTCCTCTTTATATTCCATAAGATTAGGATTTTGGTTTCTTCTTTTTGGATTTCTTCTTTTTGTCAAGAGAGGTTTTTATAGCTTCTTCGGCAGCCTTTGCGGCAAACTCAGCATTTCTTTGTGCAACCATTTTCATTTGCTGAATTTCGGCTCTCAGTTTCTGAACCTCGTCAAACTCAATTGAAAGCGATCCTTTCAATTTCATAATCCGCTTGAACGATTCATCTATTCTTGATTGAGGGATTGCCCCGGAAGTCACGAAATTTTTAATAATATCATGGACTTTATCTACCGTTCGGTCTTGCACACCCTGAATATTGTTGGAGAAACACATGATGTCAACCCCGGCATTCACCGCCAACCGTATCGCTTCCTCTAAGCCGTAGTTATTGGCAATCGCCTTCATCTGCATATCATCCGTAAACACTACTCCCTGATAGCCCAATTTTTTTCGCAACAGACTATCCAGGATTGGTTTCGACAACGTGCCTGGCAAAGCCGAGTGATCCAGATTCTTATTCACGATGTGGCTTGTCATTACACCATCGGCATAACCAGAATCAATCAATACTTGATAGGGTTTTAGCTCACGTTCAGTCCACGTGTTGGTCACATCAGCAAGACCCAAGTGTGTATCGTCTTTCGAGCTGCCATGACCGGGAAAATGTTTCAATGCGGTGATCACCCCGAACTTTCTATGTTCCTTAATGACTTCTTTTGCATAAAGAATAACGGTGTCTTCATTATTGGAATAAGAGCGTTCTGGTTTGACAATAACAGGATTGGTTGGGTTTACGGCAAGGTCAACACACGGTGCAAAATTCACGTTGATGCCAAGGCCAGCCAACGTTGCTGCCGTTGCTTCAGCATAAAACCGAACCGAGTCTAACGATTTGAACTTGCCAATGGCCGCGGCCGAAATGGAACGGGTAAATCCATATTTTTCTTTGAGCCGGTTCACTTTCCCACCCTCCTGATCGATACAGATGAAAAGTGGAATAGTCGCAGCCTTTTGATACGTCCAACTCATTTTTTTAAATGCTGCAAAAGCACTGGACGATTGCGGAATATTTTTCTCAAAATAAATTAACGATCCCACTTTTCCGCTTTTTACTTCGTCCAATACCGTGGAATCAACTTTAGCTCCCGGCATTCCAATAAGAATCATCTGTCCGATTTTAATGTCAAGGCTGTCACGTGTTTGGGCATTTAACTTCATAATACTTAACAGTAGAATAACAAGGCAAAGATTTTTCATTGATTAATAGTTATCGTGAATTTGTTTTAAGATCGTCTCCATTTTATCACGAACCTGACTGCTGTGTTTTGTAAAGTTATTGTTCATGAAACTGAAGATAAGAATTTTATTTTTTTTCGTGATTAGGAAACCACTTAGGGTGCGATTGTTGGATAGCGATCCCGTCTTGCCATACACATAGGGTTTGTCGGCCTTGAGCCAATTTTTAACCGTACCGTTTTTTCCACCAACCGCCAATAGTTTGAATAATCGGTCTTGCGGAATAGTTTGATTGACCTTTTCCCAAAGTGAAACGATCGAACGAGGAGTAAATAGATTCTGCCTCGAAAGTCCCGAGCCGTCTACCCATTGCGGGGCATCAGGCAAATCGGAAAGAAAATTTTTTGTGGAATACCGAATGGCAATCTCAGGCCTTAACGTATCACTGACCTGGGCAGCGCATTGAAGCAAAAGTTGTTCGGCAATGAAATTGTCGCTTTCCTGCATCATCACTTTATATAGACTGTCAATAGGAATGCTTTTTAGCATGAGCGCATTTTTAGAAATTGGCGTGTTTATTTCCTCTACACTTCGGTGAAGCGTATCACTCAACAGGTCGGCAGTCAAATCGCTGCTGGTGTGAAACGGGATTGTCCATGATTTGTGTTTCTTCTTACCCTTAAAGAAAATCAATTCATTGGAATCGACACCACGAACAATCTCTTCTTCAGGATGCGTTTCTGTTGAAGAATGAAAATCAACGGAAAAACGTGAGGGGTTAAAGGAAAAATTTCCAGAATCTAATTTTTTAACACCGATAAGATTTCCGTAAATCGGAAAAGCAGACCTTTCTGCTGAGTAATAATAATTGTAATCATCCCATCCCCATCCCATCCCCATTCCTTCGGTTTGAAAATTGGTAGCCGAGAAGAAAAGTTTTCCGGGATAATCTTTCAGGAAGCGATAGACTTTTCCATTGTCAAATACATTCTGATAAAGAAAAGAGGGGTCGCCCAGTCCTTGAAAAATGAGGGAATCATTTTGTTCGGTGTACTTAATTGAATGTACCGAATCGCCCAACAGCATGAGGGAGGTGTAAAAGGTAAAAATCTTTGTATTCGATGCCGGGATAAAATACTTCGCCCCGTTAAAATCGATCAGTGTTTTCTTTTTAGTAAGGTCATATAGATAAAACCCGGTGTGATCTTGAAGGGATTGTTCAATCCCTCCTATTTCCTTTTTGATTTTAAAGGCAGGAGAACATCCTGTTAATAATAGTATCGCGAAGCAGCATTTTTTCATGCCTTCGCCACGAGGTATCGCTCTTGCAATATTCTGCGATGATGGGTTTCGTGCCCTGCGATGACAAAGCCGAGCGCAACCACGGACATTTCATTTTTGTTAGCCGCGCCTTTGCGCATCAGCATTTCCGGTGTAAAGCTCTCGAACAAATCGATGGTGCTTGCCCGTAAGTGAACCATCTCGCTGGCAATCTTCTGCAACGAACGCCCAGCCGCGTTAGCCTGCGGGGCGTAGTCATTTTCTTCAAAGCCCGAAAGCGGTGTCTTGTCATTCCGCCCAAAGCGCAACGCCCGGTAACAAAATATTCGTTCAGCATCCATCATGTGGCAGAGCAATTCGCGAATCGTCCACTTTCCTTCTGCATAAGTGAAGTCCGACTTGGTCACGGGAATGGAATGCACCAACTCTTGCATCCGGTGGCCAGAGATGCGCAACGCCTGGAGCAAATCGGATTCATCAATTTGCTTGACATAGTTTTTGTAGAAGGGCGGGATGGTTTCGAGGTTAAGGAGCATAGTGTTTAAAAGTTAATTAGACCGCTGACAAATATGCAATTGGCAATATTGAAAAGCTAATTTAGAGTTTCCCAACTAACGCTACATACAATTCTGTCAATTTCGATTCTGCTTTACCGGCAGTTTCTATGATTTCTTTGAGGTTTACTGGTTTTAAATTGTCGGGATCGCATTCGTCAGTCAAAACAGAGATAGCGCAACAAGGTAAGCTCATGTGGTTGGCTACCAGCACTTCAGGCACAGTACTCATGCCCACGGCATCCGCTCCAATGCGATGCAGAAAACGATATTCTGCTCGCGTTTCCAGGTTTGGCCCTTGCACTGCGGCATAAACGCCTTGATGAAGTTTTATTTTTTTACTTTTCGCGATAGCGATCAGCAATTTGTTCAACTTCTTTGAATACGGCTCGCTCATGTCAGGAAAACGATGGCCGAGCATCTCAAAATTTTCACCCCGCAGCGGATTATCCGGTTGCAAATTGATATGATCATCGATCAGCATGAGCTCACTTTTTTTCCATTTCAGGTTCATGCTTCCCGCAGCATTGGAGATCAACAAATACTTAACGCCAAGAAATTTCATCACGCGCACCGGTAAGGTGATCTGCTGCATATCGTAGCCTTCGTAATAGTGAAAACGACCTTGCATGGCGAGTACCTTCTTGCCCTTTAGTTCGCCAAAAATGAGCTTGCCTTTGTGGAACTCAACTGTTGAAATCGGAAAGTGGGGGATGGAATTATAATTAATGACGATAGGGTTCTTTATTTCTTTGACAAACTGGGTTCCGAGACCCGTTCCGAGAATCACGCCTACTTCCGCATGGGCAACACCGTGACTTTGGATGTAACGAACGGCTTCATTGATTTGATTGAGCATAACTAATTGTGAGTTGTCAAAAATCGGAAAAGGAAATTCAAAAACAAATTGCTGACATGCATTGGATGACTGTCATGCTGATTTACGGAGCACGGTCAACGGGATTCCAGCATGCGGAGACCTTAGCCGGAATGACTCCAAGTAGGGTAACTGTCATGCCGGACGTGGGACTCGCTCTTTTAATTTTGACTAAAATCCAATCAAGTTCCGGCATCCTGATATACGGAGCACGATGAACGGGATTCCGGCATACGTAGGATTCAGTCCCGAATGACTATGAAGGGAGGTTTTAAGCCAGACCATTAAATGTAATGATCACCATTACTAGTCTTCGCCACGTCAATAAAAAACTGAGCAACCTTTTGCGTCACGGCTTTAAAATATTTTTCGCCTTTGGCCGCTGTTGCTTTACGCGGATCGCCTACACCTGTACTTTCGGTTAACTTGGTCCATTGGCGTTCAGCCCACGCCCAACCTTGCTGAATGGCTTGGTACTTGAATTTTTTGGCTGCACCATCAGCGGCTTCGGTCAACGGCAAAACCAAATCAGGTCTTAAGTATAAAATCAAACTTGTTTCCATCTCGCCAGCGTGGTCGTCTTTGTTTTCAAAAAATTCTTTTTGGTCTATCGACTTGAACCAATCGCAAGAACATAAAAACATTTTCGGGAATTTCAATCCCAGTTCGCGGATCATGGTTTTAAAATCATTCCCTCCATGACTGTTTAGAATAATCAGTTTATGAATTCCATGACGATCCAACGTTTCGATCACATCGCGAAGCACGATAAATTGGGTGCTGGGGTTCATGTTCATATCGAGCAGCACATCATGCTGCCCGGTATTGACACCAAATGGAATGGCCGGCAACACAATTATTTTAGATCCTTGCTCATGCGCTAACCGTGCCGCTTCAGCCGCAATCAGCTCGGCTTCTAAAATGTCGGTACCATAGGGCAAATGATAGTTATGTGCCTCGCATGCACCCCATGGCAGGATGGCAATTTCGTATGAGGAATTTTCTACGGCTTTCCAATTGGTTTCAGCTAAGATGTAAGGGCGCATAGATTTGTTATATTAAAATTTTGAATTTATTCAAAATTAGAAATACATAAATATCTGATTCAGTCTGGCAATTAGGTGAATCGGATACTATTTATCTTTCTGTTCGGAAATCACATACACATTATTTTCGGAGATATCTTCCAGAATTAGCAAAAGCTCAGGGAGCAATTTGGTCAAATATTCAAAGGTATTTCTGAAAACGTCAAGCACAACAACTGCGCATGGAAGTTTGGATATGTATTGGCTTAGTGGCATCACATAAAATTAGTATTTAATCAGCGTATCGCCAAAGTCGTGCCATCACTTAGAGTGGTGGCACGACTTAACATTACCTTGAACGTTACTCTCCTTTCAAATTTTCCACCGGATTAATAAATACCGCACGCCATGTTTGTGAACCAATGGTGAGGCCACTAAATATAAGCAGGGCAATAATTCCGATTGTGATCGTAATTCCATCTACCGAAACGTGATACGCCATTTTTTCAAGCCAAAGATTGTTGATGAAATAAGCGGCAGGAACAGCTATCACAATGGCGATCAATAAAATTCCTACAAAACCTTTCGATAATAAATATACTAGCGCACGATCGCTGCTACCCAGTACTTTTCGGATGGAAATTTCTTTGATGCGCGTTTCCGTGGCGTACGTGGCCATGCCTAAAAGTCCCAGACAAGAAATGGTAATGGCAAGAAAAGCAATCACACTGAGGATACTCACCAAGTCTCCAAAAAAGATGTCGTAGATTTTATGTACTTCTGCATAAAAATCTTTGAAATCAACCTGAAGGGATGGGTTTATTTTTGCCCAAGCTGTCGCCACACTTTCGCCCGCCTTTTCATACGTTCCCGAATAGCTTACCTGAAGGACGCGATATTCTTCCGGATTATATGTCAATGCAAGCGGCACCATCTTTTCCATCAACAATTGATGATTATAATTCTTTACCACCCCGATAATTTGCTTCCGGGAAGAATCTTTCTGCAGGATTAATTCTTGTCCGATAGCATCAGCGGCCGATTTAAAATGAAAGGTCTCTAACGCTTTCTCATTGAGAACGATGAAATTTTTATTGGATTCTCCATTGGCCGGGGAAAAATATTTTCCAGCAACCAAAGGTATTTCCAGGTTCTTCAAATAATCTTCATCAGTGGAATAGTAGTATAAGTCTGTCCAATCCTTTTCATTCAGTGATCTTTTGTAGTTATCTCCACGACTTTCACCAGCCGCAAGAATGTGCGACACCGCGGTTACACTTTCGATATTGCTCTGTTTCAGTAATTCAATTTTTAGCGTTTGATACGAAGTGCTGCCAAGGTTCACCACCATTTTCTTTTCCATGTTAAAGCCGTGGTCAGTTTTTAGAAATAATTGAAGTTGATTGAAAACCACAATTACCGAAAGGATAAAAATCAGCGAGAAGGTAAACTGCGATACCAGCAATGTTTTGCGCAGCCGCAAGCTGGAGAACAACTTCATCGAACTCAAACTTTTCAATACTTTGACGGGCTCAAACCCACTGAGCACGATAGCCGGAAAAAGGCCAGCCAAAATCCCTACAAAAATGGCAAAGACAAAAAAGATTGCGTACACAAAATAGTTCGCCTCCAAGTCCCACCGCATCAGGCGCACAAAACTTAGTTGCATCATGAGCGGTCGCAGGGCAATCAACATCACCAGGGCAACCACCAAGGCAAACAAAGAGACAATTACCGACTCCGAAAGAAACTGGGTGAAGATTTGCCAGCGCATGGCACCCGTTACTTTTCGCACGCCAATTTCACGAGCGCGGGTAAGCGAACGGGCAATCGACAGGTTGGTAAAGTTGAAGCAAGACGTGAGCATGACAACCAGCGCAAGGCCGATAAAGAAATAAACAAATATCCACGGCAGCAATGGTCCGATGGGGTTGTTGATGAGCGCACCAGGAGTGATGCTCATCAGATTTTGCATTGCGTATTTGATTTTCGTTTGGCTCTCCGGCTTTGGCAATACCGTAAAATGTTTCTTCTCAATGGAAGCGAGATGCGATTCAATTTCAGCGCGCGACTTCCCCTTTTCAAGAAGTACGTAAACCCAGCCTGCGGTGTAGTTATACCAATCGTCAAGATTTTTTCCTTTTTTACTTTGATTCTCTAGGCTTTGCAGGGAACTCAAACTTGCCAGAGCGTCAAAGGCGATATGCGTTTTGTTCTTCGTTTCTTTAAGAATACCGGTAACTTTATAAAGCCCATCTTCACCTACTTTAAAAGTTTCGCCAAGCGGATTTTCTTGTTTAAATAATTTCTTTGCCGTTTTTTTTGAAAGTACAACAGAAAAAGGTTCGATCAGCGCCGTGCGCGGATTTCCATATTCCAATTCATATTCAAAAACATCCAAAATTTCTGGGTCAGCAAAATAACCCGCTACAGGAATATTTACATTCTGCCCGATTTCAATCCACATGTTGCCAAAGTTCCTAACGATGCGCACGGCTTTCTCAACGCCAGAATAATTTTCCAGAAGTTCTTGTTTGAGCGGGAGCGTTGTTGTAGCCGTTTCATTCATGGTTTGACCTTCTTTTCCAAAGGGGATAGAATTGATTCGAAAAATCCGAGCGCGTTTTGTGTTGTAGCGATCGTACATCATCTGGTCAGCCACCAGCATCATGATCACCATAGAAAGTGCCATCGCCACGGCCAAACCAAAGACATTGATGGCGGAGAAGAAACGGTGACGAAGTAAGCTGCGAATAGCGGTTTTAAGATAATTCCTGAACATAAGATGGTTTTTAGGACTGAAAGAGAACTTTAGGATCATGCTGGATACTTGACGCTAGCCCTAGTCAACAAGAATCTAGAATCCAGCATCGATTCTACTTCGATTCCTTTTTCATTACGAAGTAGTAAATCAAAAATCCGAGCGAAACAGAAACGGCAAACAGTCCATAAGGCAGTGGTGATTCAGCACGAGCTGGAATGTACTCCATGATGATCAATGAAATACCTGCAAAAAATACGATCAAGCCCCATTTCAGCGAAGAGTACTTATTGTGCTCTGTTTTAAAATTTTTGAAAATGGCTTGCGTATCATCGTTGACGAATCCCTTTTCAATCATTTTCTTTTTAAGGATGTAATCCGTCATCACTTTGGCAAAGAAATAAACCGCAGCCCCTAAAGTACCTAGAACGGCAATAGGCATTAATACGTCATGAAGATTATGGTCCATAGTTTTAAAATTTAGTTTTTCTGTTTTATTGATTATAGAGCGTGAGACACGGAGCGAAGTATAGATGTTGCAGAAGACTCAAAAAATTTATGGGAGATACTGGATACTACTCACTGGCCGATAGAATCGAGTATCCAGAATCCAGCCGCAAGTTTCCTGCATCTTTTTCGCTAACTTCCTGCAACATCCCGTTTAAGCTTTGTGTCTAACCCCGAAATGATAGATGATCACGCGCTAGTGTCGCGAATTATTAGTGACGATAAGCAGGCTTTCAGGTTGCTGATCAAGCAAAATGAGCGGCTTGTGGCGCACATGGTCGCCAGGCTGATAGACCGAAATGAAGACCGAGAAGAACTTTGTCAGGATGTATTTTTGAGGGTTTATGAAAAAATCGGTGAGTTTAATTTTCAATCTAAACTCAGCACCTGGATTGCCACCATCGCCTATCGGATGGGAGTCAATCATTTAAGAAAAAAGAAAATCCGGATGAGTGATATTCCGGATGAAGAAAGTTTTACTTCTCATTTTATTTCTTCTGATGATCCACAAGAAAGTCTGGAAGACCATGAACTTGAAGCGATAACCTTAAAACTGATTGACCTACTTCCTCCTCATTATAAGACTATATTAACTTTGTATCATGTAGATCAGATGAACTACAATGAAATCGGTGAAATCACCAATCTGCCGGAAGGAACCGTTAAGAGTTATCTTTTTCGTGCCCGGAATTTATTAAAAGAGAAAGTAAAGAAGTACCTTGGTAAAGAACAATTATTATGAGTTACACAGACGAAGAATTGCAAAATAAATTTGATCGCCAGAAGTTTTCTGGTGAGGGAATTGATGCGGAGTCCTATCGATCCGTTTTTGACGCACTGAAACAAGAACCCCATTATTCACTGCCCCTTAATTTTGCTGACAAAATGGTTGATCTTGTAGAAGCAAAAGAAAATCAAAAGCAATCCTCACGAGATACCTTTTGGTTTGCCTTTGGGTTGGCTTTGTTTGTTGTTGGATCCGGTGTGGCCGTTTACTTAACTAATTTCAAACTTTCGGTTGGGGTGTTCAAATTTGCTTCAGGATACCAAGGATTACTAATTTTCGCCATCACCTTTGTGTTGTTGCTAAACTGGGTTGACAGTAAGCTAATCCGAAAAATTAAGGCATTTTAGGTTTAGCCCAATTAAAAGGCTGCCTATCTTAAAGCCTCCGTTTAAATAATTTCTGTAACCTTGGGGCGGCAAATCAGTAGATTGCCTTATTCACATTTTAAATTCAATTATGAAGAAGATAAGTACCCTATTTTGGGTGATGTTTCTGGTGATGTTTCTATTGATCGGAAGCACCTATGCCCAAGAACCAAAAAAAGAAGTCAAGGCTGACACCGTAAAAAAGGAAAAGCCGAAAAAGAAAAAAGACCTTCCGCTAGAAATTGGTAGAAGAGTACCGATCAGCACCAACGAAGGAACATGGATGTCGCTCGATGTGAGCCCCGATGGCAAAACCGTTGCCTTTGATTTTTTAGGCGACATCTTTACCATGCCCATTACAGGCGGCCAACCCACGCAGTTCACAAAAGGAATGGCCTTCGATTCGCAGCCTAAATTTTCTCCTGATGGAACGAAGATCCTTTTCCTCTCCGACCGCAGCGGAGGCGAAAATATTTGGTGGTTTTCGGTGGACAAAAAAGACTCGATGCAAGTAAGTAAAGGAAATATCGATCATTATCAATCAGCCGAATGGACACCTGATGGTAACTATGTAGTCGGTTCACGTGGCACACGCAATCTGAAATTATGGTTGTTCCATAAAGATGGAGGTTCAGGAGCTCAATTGATTACCAAGCCAGATTATTTAAAAACGGTGGAGCCCGCCTTCGGCCCCGATGGACGCTACATCTGGTTTGCTCAAAGACGTTCCGCCTGGAATTATAACGCCCAATTCCCGCAATACCAACTGGCTACCTACGATCGCGACAACGGTGAGATCGAAGAGAAAACAAAACGCTATGGCTCAGCCTTCACCCCAACCCTTTCTCCCGATGGAAAATGGTTGGTGTATGGATCGCGTTACAACGACAAGACGGGATTAATTATTCGTGATCTAAAATCGGGTGATGAAAAATGGCTGGCTTACCCTGTGCAGCACGATGAACAAGAATCCATTGCACCTCTTGGTGTATTGCCCGCGATGTCCTTCACACCCGACAGCAAAGAAGTGGTCGCTTCTTATGGAGGGAAATTTTATCGCGTTCCCGTGGCCGGTGGCGAGGCCATCAACATTCCCTTTGAAATGAAAACGGAATTTTTACTTGGGCCTCAGGTTAACTTCAAGTATCCGATAAAAGACGACAAGGACATGATCGTCACGCAAATTCGTGATGCCGCAGTGTCGCCTGATGGAAAGAAAGTTGCCTTTACCGCACTCAATAGGTTGTACACAGTTGATTTGCATGGTGGAACTCCTACGCGAGTTACTTCCAATAATTTTACCGAAGCACAACCTAGCTGGAGTCCTGATGGAACGCAATTGGCTTGGGTGTCTTGGGAAGACAAAGGCGGTTATCTCTACAAAATAAATTTCAAGTTGAAGGGAGCCAAACCGCAAAAGCTCATTACCGAACCAGGACTTTATACTGAACCTGCCTGGTCTTATCAAGGCAACAAAATTGTTTTTCTTCGTGGCGCTTCCAGCAATTTCAAAGAAGACCCCAACCCCTATGCCTCTTTTGCAAACCAGGATGAGATTGTGTGGGTTAGCGGTGATGGCGGGAAAGTGAATTTCATCGATCGATCAAAAGGCAGAACTACGCCCCACTTCACGAAGTCAAACGACCGCATATATTTGTACAGCGGCAAAAAAGAAAAAGGGCTGCTCTCCATACGCTGGGATGGAACGGATGAAAAAATCCATTTGAAAGTTTCAGGCATCATTACGTATGGCTCACTGTTGAGTGAGACGAATTGCCTGTTAGTCGAATCGACTACGGAGCCTAAACGTGAGCCTACCAATGCCGATGTTATCCGCATGGCTCCAGAAGGTGATCAGGCGTTGGCACAAATCAACAATGAAATCTATGTGGTAACTGTTCCCACAACCGGTGGCGACACGCCTACCATTGCGGTGGCTGAGGCCGATAAAGCGCAGTTTCCTTCTCGTAAACTTACTAAGCTTGGTGGCGAATTTGCCAGTTGGGCCAGCAATGCCAAAACCGTTTACTTCACTTTAGGCAATGCCTTTTTCACCTATAATTTAGATTCCGCGAAAGCGAAAGACGAGGTGCTGAAAAAAAAGAAAGCCGCGGAAGAAAAACTGAAAGAAAATGGCAAAGAGGAAAAGAAGGATGAGAAGAAAGACGATAAAAAGGATGAAAAGAAAGACGAAGGCTACAAGGCTAATGAAATAAGAATAAAGGTTACGGTTCAAAAAGATATTCCGCAAGGAAAAGTGCTTTTGCAAAATGCGCGCATCATCACCATAAAAGGCGATGAGGTGATTGAAAAAGGAGATGTCCTCATCGAAAATGCAAGGATCAAACAAATTGGTGCCGCGGGCTCCATAAATGTGGATGCATCCGTTAAGAAAATGGACTTGAATGGCAAAACCATCGTGCCGGGATTTGTGGATACTCACGCGCACATGTGGCCGGCCTGGGGGATTCATAAAAGCCAGGTGTGGATTTATGCTGCGAACCTTGCGTATGGCGTCACCACCACTCGCGATCCGCAGACTGCGACAACGGATGTGCTCACCTATAGCGACATGGTTGAAACCGGACAGATTATTGGCCCAAGAATTTATTCCACAGGACCAGGCGTTGGCTTTTGGGCGTACAACCTAAAAGATTTTGATCAGGCCAAAGATATTTTGAAACAGTATTCGGAATACTACAATACAAAGTATATCAAGATGTACCTGACTGGAAATCGCCAACACCGTCAATGGATCATTCAGGCGGCAAAAGAACAAAGCCTGATGCCCACCACCGAAGGCGGCCTTGACTTCAAACTTAACATGACGAATTTGATTGACGGTTATCCGGGGCATGAACATGCGTTGCCCATCTATCCACTTTATAAAGATGTCACCATCGGAATTGCAGAAGCAAAGATGACCTACACGCCTACCTTGCTTGTGGCCTATGGTGGACCGTGGGCAGAAAATTTCTACTATGCTACTGAAAATGTCAATGGCGATCCTAAGTTAAATCATTTCACGGCTAAATCAGAGCTTGATCAAAAGTCCAGAAGGCGACCAGGATGGTTTATGTATGAAGAACACGTTTTCCCTGACCACGCCAAGTTTGTCAATGATTTGGTATTAGCCGGTGGCAATGCCGGTATTGGTTCGCACGGTCAGTTGCAAGGGTTAGGCTATCATTGGGAGCTTTGGAGTATTGCTTCAGGCGGAATGAGTAATCACAATGCGCTGAAAGTGGCTACTATCCATGGCGCAAGGGCACTCGGCCTTGATGGAGACCTCGGCAGCATTGAACCCGGAAAATTGGCCGACCTTATCATCCTTGATAAAAACCCATTGGAAAATATTCGCAATTCCAATTCGGTGAATCAGATAATGAAGAATGGAAGACTGTATGACGGCAATACGCTGGATGAAGTCTATCCTACTCCGCGCAAAGCTCCTTCGTTTGGAAATGAACAAGCCAAGCCTGAAGGCATACCTGGGATAAAATAAGGATTAATTAATTTTTAGAATGCCTGTCGATTGAAAAAGTTGACAGGCATTTTTGTTGTGTAATCATATAGACTTTCAATTAGCTATAAAAGGCTTTTTACATCCAATCATTCAATATCGACAATATCGCTCATATCCCGCTATTAGATTAATCCTGTTCTACCCGGCATTTCACTCCTCATAATAAACCACATTCATCAATGTAGTGCCCACTGCACCTAATGTTTCTTTGCTAATGATGGACATGTTGTCTTTGCGCGAATGATGGTAATCGCCAAAGAAGCCAACACCTGTTTGATAGTGTACAATATCAATCATCGGTATTTTGCCGATCTCGTTAACGAAGGCGTGATCGTCTGTAATGCCGCCTACATTCGTTTTCACAAAATAATCCGTGTATCCTAAGCGGGAAGCGGTATTCCACACTTTTTCCACCACAGTGGGTGCATACTCCAACGATACGCCTTCGCGCAAAAACTGAGCGTGCTTTGATCCCACCATGTCGAGCAGAATGCCAAAGTAAGCGGAATAATTTTTTTGGTGTTTATGCTTGGCCCAATACTGTGACCCCAAGCACCACCAATCTTCATAGCCTTCAGGCATCGCTAAACTACTTTTTTCATTTTCTTTTGTGCCCCAATCTTCGCCATCAAAAAGGATGATGTCAACCCCTACGGAAGGAAGTTTTCCCTGACCGAACAGGCGTGAAATCTCCAGCAATATTCCTACGCCACTGGCACCATCATTAGCTCCCTCAAAAGGCGCATTTTTTTTCTTTTTGTCTTTATCCGCATAGGGGCGCGTATCCCAATGCGAGGCCAGTAAAATTCTTTTCTGTGCCGTTGGGTTGTAACTTGCAATAATGTTTTTCAATTGAACTTTGTGGTTGTCCCAGGTGGTGGTGCCAAAATCTTGAGTGATCACGGTGGCTCCATGTTTTTTAAATTCGCTGATAAAATAATCGGCCGCTAGATCGTGTGCTTTTGTGTTGGGCACACGCGGCCCGAACTTCACTTGTCGTTCTACAAAAAGATAAGCAGAGTCAGCATTGAAAGGAGGAACATTGACCGAGCGAACTGGTTCTTCTGCCTGTTCTGGCTTTTTCTTCAGATTGCAGGCATCAAGAATAAAAAGAGAAACCAGGGTTAAATAGATAATTTTTTTTAGGCTCATAGTTGCTTAGAAATCGGTTGCAAAGTAAAAGAAACTTTTAAGTAAAACTCCTTTCCTGTTTGCAATCATATATTTTTTTAAATTTAAGGTTCAATTAATTTAAGTGCTGATGTTACGCACTCCTGTTAATTTTAAAGTTTCTCTTCGTGTCCTGGTGGCTTGGCGGCCTAATTTCGCTATTCTCCATTGCCACTAAAACTCAAAGAAACGAAGTTCTTAACATCAATTAAAAAGATAAATAAAAATGGGAAAGCCAACTGGTTTTTTAGAGTTTGAAAGAGACTTGCCAAAGAAACGCGATGTAAAGGAGCGCATCAAAGATTACAACGAAGTGGATGGCACAATCAACGAGCCGATTGCGTTGAAACAAGCTGCACGGTGTATGGATTGTGGTACTCCTTTTTGTCACAGTGGCTGTCCTTTAGGAAATATTATTCCCGATTTTAACGATGCCGTTTACCAAAGCAATTGGAAACTAGCCTACGAAATTTTGCTTAGCACCAATAATTTCCCAGAGTTTACCGGTCGTATTTGTCCTGCGCCTTGTGAAGCTTCGTGTGTGCTCAGCATCAATAAACCGGCCGTCACTATTGAGTATATTGAAAAGACAATCATTGAGAAAGCTTTTGAAAATGGCTATGCGCTACCGCGAATACCCACCAATCGCACATCCAAAAAAATTGCTATTGTTGGTTCAGGGCCTGCCGGTCTTGCCGCTGCGGCACAATTAAATCAGGCTGGTCATTATGTTACTGTTTTTGAACGGTCGGATGAAGTTGGTGGTCTGCTACGCTATGGCATTCCAGATTTTAAATTGGATAAACAGGTTGTCGAGCGCAGAATTAATCTGATGATCCAGGAAGGAATAAAATTTCAGACGAATGCCCATGTAGGTCAAAATATTTCTGCCCAACAGTTACGCGAAGATTTTGATGCTATCTTGTTAACCGGAGGCTCCACGGTGCCCCGCGATCTTCCTATTCCAGGAAGAAATGTGAAAGGTGTTCAATTTGCCATGGATTTTCTCACACAGCAAAACAAGCGCGTGTCGGGAAAGAAAATTGCAATAGAAGAAATTTGGGCAACCAACAAAAATGTGATCGTTATTGGCGGGGGCGATACCGGCTCGGATTGTGTGGGCACGTCCATCCGGCACGGAGCAAAATCGGTCACACAAATAGAGATTTTATCAAAGCCCCCAATCAGTCGTACCGAATTGATGCCTTGGCCCAATTGGCCAATGATCTTGCGCACTTCATCTTCACACGAAGAAGGTTGCCAGCGCGAGTGGAGTATTCTCACGAAAGAATTCGTTTCCGACAGCAAAGGAAATCTTAACGCGCTAAAAATTGTTGAAGTTGAGTGGAATGGAAATTCTTTTAAAGAATTACCGGGCACGGAAAAGGAACTTCCCTGTGAACTGGCATTACTAGCGATGGGTTTTCTACACCCGCAACACACGGGGCTTCTTGATCAGCTTGGCGTAGATTACGATGAGCGCGGCAACATTAAATGCAACAATTATAAAACTTCCGTAGAGGGGATATTTTCTGCCGGTGACATGCGCAGAGGTCAAAGCCTGGTGGTGTGGGCGATCAGTGAAGGCCGCGAGGCAGCCCGATCAGTCGATAACTTCTTGATGGGTCGTACCAGCCTGGAAGCCAAAGAGAAAGGGATTTTAAATTTGGCCTGATTTATCTTCAACGGGATCTCTGAAACTCTGTTTCATTAATAAGGGATGCCTTTCAAATTGACGCAATTATCTGTCGTTCCTACGGAACGTGTTTCCAACTATTTTTTTATTGTTTCTACGCTCCAAATAGGAGCGAATGTTGGGTAGAAAAAACGAATCGGTAATTTTCTCCTTCCGTAGGAACGTTTGGGTGCTATCGTCAATTTTGAAATGCACGCTTAGGAGAGCACAAGCCAGATAGACACATCCGGCACATAGAAATACTCAAAGAGAAAGCCTATGTGAAAGCAATGCTATCTATATCCTATGTGGTTCATTTTCTGAAATCCTTATTGTTTGCGCTTGGTTTTCTTTATATAAACCAACCCTGATTTTTCATATTCCTCTTTAAGGGAAGGCAATCGGTCAAAAAATTCCGCCAACAATCCTTGTTCGTCAATGACGACCTCTGGCTTATCTTCTTCAAATGAATTTTGAACCATGATAATGTTTTCATAATACTCGGGCTGCTCAAAAATCTCTTTTGACAAATCCCAGTTTAAAAAATAAGAGGCGGCATAATTTTTTTTATAAATGCCCCAGTCGTTACCCAACACAACAACGCGCTTACCTTGAAAATACGATTCATATTTCGAGTTTTTTACAAAAATATGCGCGTAGTCAACTGCTTTGATTTTGTTTAATCGTGCTGCCGTGCTTATTCCAATTGTTGACAGGAGAAAAATCCAGACCATACTTTCAGCAATTCGCTTTCTGCGTATCAATAAAAGGTAATGGCTAATAAAATAAGTTAGTGGCGGAGCAAAGGTGATAAAACTATGAGGGGTTAATTCGCGCGTAATTCCTATTTCAACGCAGCTAACTAATAACCAAATCAACATGACCTGCATCAGTTGAGATTGGTAACGGGTAAACCGAGCTTCCCGGCTCTGCATGATTAAAGAGAAGAAGAAAAACAGAATCACTCCCCCACCTAACCAAAAAATAGAGTGCCAGGAGATCAAGTTTATTGAATGGAAGGTAAAGTTCGCATCATAGAAATTGTGAGCGAGTTCGGGCAAGCCTCCTCGAAAATAGTAAACGCAGATCAATGCAAAATGAGGAAACCCAAAACCAAACAATAAGAGCAGTGCTTTCCTGAAGGAGAGGCGAGCAAACACATATAAAATCACCAGGCTCCCAATCAAAAACAGGGAATAGCTAAAAACCAGCATGGACGCAACCCCTAAGTAAATCCCGATGTTGAGAACAACATCATCGCGTTGCACTTTAAACTCAATCTCCTTGAAAATATTATTGAGGGCGAGCAATAAACAAGTGGCCGCAAAAAGCTCTCTGGATAAAGACAACATATCAAAAGAATAAAAGCACAAAACCCCAAAGATGAATGCGGGCAAATAATTGCTTTCGTTATAGGCTTTATTCCGAACTAAGATAAAGGCAAATAGAGAAGCTTGAAAAAAAATTAAAAACATGGCAATCAGATGCCTAGCGAGCAAAGACCTGCCAAAAAGAAAATCGGCAGCGGCAGCCAACCAGGAAGCAAACCAGGGGGTATCGTCAACCACGTGAATGTACATGATTTTACCACTGTTGAGTAGCTCGCCAAGTACGATATCTTTCAACTCCTGAAGGGTAATAGCCAATGGGTTGATGAAAATAGGCAGACTCAAAACCACCATCATGATCAGCACACCAAGTAGTCGATAGGGATCATTAAATCGGAAGAAGCGTAACACAGCAAATTTCTTTTCTGCAAATAAATCAAATTTTGAGTAGGATAACGGCAATTCACGAAAGTATAAGCCGATCAGGTTAGTTACCTTGGTAAGACTTGAAGTCGTATCTTTGCCGCATGACGATGCGGCAGCAAAAATATGGTAGGTTAATCCAGAAGGAACTCAGTGATATTTTTCTTCGCGACAAGCGGGGGATTATTGGCAAGGCCTTCATCACCATTGCCGAAGTGCGCATGAGCCCCGACCTAAGCTCAGCAAAAGTATATCTTAGCATGACGTTAGCTAAAGACAAGAAGGCGGTTTTAACACAAATCTCAGAACACAAGAGCGAAATACGGAAGGCTCTGGGCGACCGCATTCGCAACCAGGCCCGTATTGTTCCCAACCTGTCCTTTTATATAGATGAAGTGGAAGAAAACGCCCAACGGATGGATGAGTTGATCAAGAGCCTCAACATTCCCAAAGACGAAAAATAAAAACCATCATCCTCCTGCATGAATCTTTCTCTTTTCATCGCCAGGCGCTATTTTCTTTCAAAAAGAAAGAAGAACTTTATCAATATCATTTCAATATTGTCGATGGTGGGGGTTGCCTTCTCCACAGCAGCACTGGTCATTGTGCTATCTGTGTTCAATGGATTAGAAGGTCTTTTAAGTGAGCTTTACAATTCTTTTGATCCAGAGATAAAAGTTGAAGCAGCCCTTGGAAAATCTTTTGTTCGCGAGGAAACACTAATTGCAAAAATTAAAGCCCTTAAAAATGTGCAAATCGTGACCGAGGTGATCGAAGACTATGGATACCTTCGGTATCGCGATGCCGATATGATCGTAATGATGAAAGGCGTCAGCGATAATTTTATTGACCAGCACCGTTTGGACGATCACATTGTGGAGGGAGAATTAAAGCTTCATGATTCGCTAGGAAGTTATGCCTCCATAGGGCAGGGCGTTCAGTATGCCCTTTCCATTTCTGTTAAAGATGCGATTTATCCGCTACAGGTATTTTATATTAAAAACGCAAAATCCGGACAAATTGATCCATCCAAACTATATAGCCTGAGGAGTGTGCAACCGGGAGCTGTTTTTTCGATCGAAAAAAATATTAATGAAAATTATATCCTACTTCCAATTGACTTTGTTCGGGACTTAATGAATTATGAAAATAAGCTTACCTCGCTGGAAGTGAAAGCAGCAGCCGGTACGGATATCAGTAAAGTAAAGGTATCCATTCAAAATCTATTGGGCAATAAATTTGTGGTAATGACAAATAATGAGCAACATAAGGATTTGTTCCGCTTAGTGAAGATGGAGAAATTGTTCACCTTCATGTCGTTGACCATCTTAATTATTGTGGCTTCGATGAACATTTTCTTTTCTTTAATGATGTTGGCGATAGATAAAAAGAAAGATATCGCAGTTCTTTCCGCAGTCGGAGCAAACGCTTCCCTGATTAAAAATATTTTCCTTACAGAAGGCGCCCTGATCGCCTTTACCGGAGCTGCGTTGGGATTATTTTTAGGTGCCACAATATGCTGGGCGCAAGATCAGTTTGGGTTGGTGGGCATGGGCATGGAAAATGCGATTGTATCGGCCTATCCGGTTGAAATGAGGTCGATGGATTTTGTGTCCGTTTCTCTGGTGATTGTCACCATTACATTCTTGATTTCCTTTTATCCTGCTCGATTAGCGGCACGTTCGTTTTCTACAGAGCAACTTTAAATTGGCGAGTACGTCTTTGCAAGGTTTTTTGAATTGAAAGAAATCCAGTATTTTAGGTCGCGTTTTGAAACTAATTCTTCATTTAACCGTCTCATTGCATTGAACAAACCCCAATAATTTATGAAACTGAAAAATCTACTTTTATTAATTACGCTTACTATCGGCACGATTGCCCAAGCCCAAACGGTTGATGAGATCATCGCAAAGTATTTTGAAAATACGGGAGGTCTTGACAAATGGAAAGCCCTCCAAAACATCAAAATTACAGCTAAAGGAAAGCAAGGTGCAATGGAATTTCCAGCTACAATTTTGCAATTGAAAGATGGTCGGCAATTGAATTCTTTCACCCTTCAAGGAAAGGAAATAAAACAAGGTGTTTATGACGGATCTACTCTTTGGTCTACCAACTTTTCAAATATGAAGGCCGAAAAAAGCGATGCTGAGGCCACTGAGAATTTCAAACAAGATCTCGGGGAATTTCCAGATCCTTTTCTAAACTATAAAGAACGGGGCTTAAAAGCTGAACTTATTGGCAAAGAAAGGGTTGATGGTGCAGAAACTTTTAAAATCAAATTAACAAAAAAGCCAGTGAAAGTGGACGGCATCCCTGCTGACAATATTGTATTTTATTATTTTGATTGAGAAAATTTTGTTCCGATTATGTCAGAAACAGAAGTTAAATCAGGCCCGGGAAAAGGAATGGTTGCACAAAGTAAAATGAGCGATTATCAGGAGGTGAATGGCTTGATGTTTCCTTTCTCTCAATCTCAATCAGTAAAAGGTCAACAGGGTGAATTTCAAATTCTAATCTCGAAAATTGAGTTGAATGTTCCGGTCAATGATAAAGATTTTGCCTTTCCTGAAGATAAAAAATAAGTCATCCGTTTCTTGCGGAAATACATCAAACAAAAATTTGAAGTCATTGGTAGTTCCAGCGGTGGGAATGAGCAGGGCGAAGCGGTCTCCCGCATGGGAGATTACTTCGTGCAACCCCACAAATCCATCGCAGGTGCATTGACGTTCATAGCTTCGCGTAAGTCCAATTAAAATAAATATCATGAAAAAAATCTGTTCAATCACATTCCTGCTTCTTTTCCTTCAAGCGACTTCCTCTTTTGGTCAAGATGCCGTTGCAAGAGGAAAAGAATTATTTGGTGATCTTAAAGCCCGCCATATCGGGCCGGCATTGATGAGCGGTCGCATCACCGACCTGGAACTTCATCCAACCAACGACCGGATTATTTTGGCCGGAACTGCCGGTGGCGGTGTGTGGAAAAGCAGCAACGGTGGAGCCACCTTTAATTCAATCTTTAATGATTATTGCCAATCCATCGGTGCGGTAGAAATTGATCCTTCCAATCCCGATAATGTTTACTGGGTAGGCACCGGTGAAACCTGGACACGCAACAGCGTATCTGTGGGCGATGGCTTGTACAAAACGGTTGACGGAGGGTCTAACTGGATCAAGATGGGATTTGACAAATCTGAACGCATCGCAGGTGTTCAGGTAAACCCTAAAAACCCTGATGAAGTATATGTGGCCGTGCTTGGCCCGCTTTGGAGTGACAGTGAAGACCGTGGTCTTTACAAAACAATGGATGGTGGCAAAACCTGGAACAAAATCTTGTACGTGGACAAAACAACCGGCTGCAGCGATTTAACACTTGACCCGAAAGATCCAAACATCGTGTATGCTTCTTTCTGGGAATTCAGAAGACAGCCGTGGTCTTTCAGTTCCGGAGGGGCTAACAGTGGGCTCTATAAATCTACTGATGCCGGGAAGACATTCAATAAAATCCACAACGGCTTTCCCAAAGGAAAGCTAGGAAGGCTGGCAATCGCAGTTGCCCCATCGAATTCAAATATTCTTTATACGGTTATCGAATCAGAGCAAGACAAAGACAAAGGTTTGTATCGAAGCGATGATGCCGGTGCAAGTTGGAAACAGCTCAATAATGATTTCGGGATCGTGGTGCGTCCCTTTTATTTTTCCCGCATTGAAGTTGACCCTCGTAACCCTGACATTGTAGTGAAAGCTGGTTTGATGGGTTCGATTTCTCGCGATGGTGGAAAGACCTTTAAAAATTTAGGCCCTAACCACTCCGATGTTCACGATATTGTTTTTGACATTCATAATTCGGATCGGATGTACGCGGCCACCGATGGCGGTATCTATCGTTCATGGGATGGCGGCACTACGTTGGAGATTGTGGAGAATATGCCGGTATGCCAATTCTACCATGTGAGTGTGGACAACGAAGAACCTTACAATGTGTATGGTGGTCTACAAGACAATGGCTGCTGGTATGGCCCCTCGCAATCACCGGGTGGTGTAGAGGCACGCGACTGGAGAAGAATTGGTGTGGGCGATGGCTACCGCGTTTATCCACATCTCACCAAGAAAGTAATCTATTCAGAGATGCAAGGTGCCGAAAATGTATGGCGTTACGATCCTGCCAAAGACCAGGCAAAAACCATTCAGCCCTTAGCGGGAGCAGGGGAAACTGACGCGAAACACAAGCTGCGCTTTAACTGGAATGCGGCCATGGCCGTGAGTGCATTTAAGCCCGATCGGTTTTACATGGGCAGTCAGTATGTACATCGTTCTGAAGACATGGGCGAAACATGGGCTAAAATTTCGCCCGACCTAACGACCAATGATCCTTTAAAACAAAACCAGGAAAACTCAGGCGGCCTTTCAAAAGATAATTCAGGAGCTGAAAATCATTGTACAGTGTTTACCATTGCAGAATCACCTTTGGATGAAAATATTATCTGGGCAGGAACAGACGATGGCAATCTGCAATTGACAAAAGATGGAGGCAAAACTTGGACGAATTTAATAGCCAATGTTCCAGGTCTTCCTAAAAACACAATGGTCTATCATATCGAAGCCAGTATCTTTGGAAAAGGAAATGCTTACGCGGTATTCACCGGCTACCAAACGGGTGACAAGAACGCCTACGTTTATAAAACCTCTGACTTTGGTGCTACCTGGAAATCCATTGTGACGCCTGACATTGTTGGCTTTGCCAGAAACCTTCAGGAAGATTATGTGAATGAAAACTTGTTGTTCTTAGGAACAGAATTTGGCCTGTACATTACGTTAGACGGAGGCAAGCAATGGTACAAATTCACCAATAATATGCCTGCCGCCAGCGTGCATTACATTGAGTTGGTAAAGAAAACCAATGACCTCGTGATTGCTACACACGGTCGGGGCATTATTATTATTGACGACATCAGTCCCTTACGTCAACTGACGGAAGAGAACATGAACAAAGATTTGTTTTTCTTTACCACTAGCCCAACGAAAATATCCGAAACCAACGGCTTCGGTGGCGCCAGTACAGAAACACAGTTTGTAGGTGAAAACCCTACGAAAGCTGCGAAGATAATTTATTACCTTAAAAAAAGACACATCCTTGGAAAGATGTCTCTTGAAATCCAAGACGTCAATGGAAATAAAATCACCGAGATAGGCCCTGGAAAATCAAAAGGAATTAATGTGGTCGAGTGGAGTTACAACATGAAACCTCCAAAGATCGCGACCGCAAAGACCTTTGCCTTTGGCGGGTTTACATCTCCACGCGTTCCTGCTGGCACTTATAAAGTTGTCATTCATAAAGGAAAAGATACGTACACCAATGACTTGGTTATTCAGTACGACCCTAAATCTGATATCACTTTGGCCGATCGTAAATTACAGGAGGAGACAACCATGAAACTTTATAACATGTCGCAGGAATTGGCCTACATGGTTTATGAGTTGGACGAAACGGTGAAAGCGGCCGAAAACGTGCAAGGGAAAAGTGCCTCCGCTGCAAAGGCGGTAACACCCTTAATTTCCGACATGACCAATTTAAAGAAAACGCTTGTAGTGACAACTGGAGACAACTACGTGGGGACAGCCGAACCCCAATTGCGCGAAAAGATGGTTGACTTGTACAGTAAAATAGCAGACAGTTATTACAAACCGAACTCCGCAGAAATGGGTAACCTCGCAGCCATCGAAACCCGATTCAACACCGCCAAAGTTGACTTCAAGAAAATAAAGGACAAAGAGCTAAAGAAACTTACTTCGCAATTATCCGAAAATAAATTCGGACAAATTCCCATCAAAACGTACGATGAGTTTATTAAAGAACCTTAGAAACCAATAGCGCATTTGGCAATAGCCTGTTCGCAAAAAGAGGACACAGATGCAAAATTCTGTGTCCTCTTTTTCTTATTATTCAACCCCATAAAGGGACAACTTCTGATAAATCAAAAGCTTTGCCCTTCGGTCATCTTCTCTGCCGTCTCGGCAATCTTCAATTGGTTGATGAATTCATCCACCTCGCCATTCATCACCGCAGGTAAATTATGCTGCGTGTAGCCAATGCGGTGATCCGTCACGCGGCTCTGCGGGTAATTGTAGGTCCTGATTTTTTCTGAGCGGTCGCCACTGCGCACTTGGCTCTTGCGCGATGCGCCTACCGCAGCGTTCTTTTTTTCTACTTCCAGCTCATACAGCTTTGCGCGCAACATCACCATCGCACGTGCACGATTGCCGTGCTGTGAGCGCTCCACCTGGCACGTAATCACGATACCTGAGGGCTTGTGCGTCATCTGCACTTTTGTTTCCACTTTGTTAACATTTTGACCGCCCGCACCGCCCGAGCGCGAGGTGATCACTTCAATATCTGCCGGGTTGATTTCGACATCTACGTCCTCCGCTTCGGGCAACACCACTATCGAAGCCGCGGAAGTATGTACGCGTCCTTGCGTTTCCGTCTCGGGAACTCGCTGCACGCGGTGCACCCCCGATTCGTATTTAAAAATTCCGTAGGCGTCCTCGCCTTCGATACTACTAATCACTTCTTTGTAGCCACCTGCAGTTCCTTCTGTAATATCGAGCACTGTCATTTTCAATCCACGCCTATCACAAAAACGTTGGTACATTCGCCACAAGTCGCCTGCAAAAATTGCGGCCTCATCACCACCTGTTCCAGCCCGGATTTCCAAAATACAATTTTTTTCATCATTGGGATCTTTGGGCATCAGCAACTCCTTGATTTCCTCTTCAATAGCATCGCGCTTGGGTTCGAGTTCATCAATTTCCATTTTGGCCAGCTCACGCAGCTCCGCGTCTTTTTCTTTTTGCAAAACCTCCTTAGCATGTTTGATTCCATCCAACGCAGCTTGGTATAGGTTGTATTTAATAACCACCTTTTCCAAATCACGGTATTCTTTGCCCAATTGCTGGAATCGCTTCTGGTCTTTTACCGTCTCCGGCTGACCTAAAAGTTGACTTACTTCCTCGAAGCGGTTCTTAATATCTATCAGTTTGTCTATCATAATTTCAAAACGAGGCGCAAGTTAATTAAATCATGGGGTTGTTTTATGGCTGGCTCATCGGTTATTGGAAACTGATACGTTCAATTTCTTAGTAAGCGGTTAAAACCTGGCAACTTTAAAATCTAGGTCAATTCAATGGACAAGTGTACGATTTTGTAAACACGCTGTTCAATTTTCAACACTTTAAGTACTTGCATTTCGTTATTTTCTCCATTTTCAAAGCTTTTTAAAATAAGAATGGTATTTGCTTTCTAAGGTGTGAGCTCAGATGACCGAAACATGTCAATCACCAATTAAAAGAAAAATATCATGATCAAAGCATTCTCATTGTTGATTATAGGGTTTATTGCCTTGTTGGCTATTCCCATTTGTATCGGTTTGGCAGGAGGTCTTTTTGGGCTCGTATTCGGTTTGATTGGTGGAGTGATAGGATTAATTGCTGGGTTGTTCGGTGCTGTGATCGGAGGCATCGCATGGATATTCCGATCAATTTTTCACGTCTTTTTTGGTTGGGGCTTTGGGCATCATGAACATTGGTTTCATTTCAACGGCTATTTATTTGCAGCGCTGTTGATTTTAATTCTAGCCGTAGCCTTGAAGCGAAAAAAATAATTAGAACTTCAGCTCTGCGCGCATGGCTAGAATGTGGTTCCGTAGTGCCTCCTGCCAAGTTTCGTCCGCATCCCATTTGCTGCCAACAAATATGTTTCCATACGCAGTATTCTTAAAGTAGAATTTATAGATCATCTTTTTAGAAGGTATCGTTTTAATCTTTAGGACTTTCTCTTCATAGTAAATGGAGGACAGTGAACTTGCCGTTTGGGTAACATCGTAACCTAAAATATCGCGAGCCACATCACCGCGCGTGTGAACAAACCGAAGCACCATTCGGTATCCCTTATCATCCAACTCCGCATCCGTTAAGTTGGGGTCAACTGGGTCCCATTTCACGGGAAAATTATCTTTGAGAAAGGCTTCCAACTCTTTTTCATCCGCTTCATTTTCCCATCGCGGAATGGCTACTTTGAATCTAACGTCACCAGAAAAATTAGTATTTTGTTCTTTGAAAACACGAAAAGCAAATCCAGTTTCAGGAACATCGTTGATTAAAAAGTTCTCCTTTTTCTGGGTACTTATTGCAAACCGATAGATGGTTCGCAACAACTCCACAAAAGAGGTATTGCTCTGTTTCCACGACATGTGGTCTTTATCGCCAAAGGTTTTTTTTCCATTATATTCGGTGAAAACACTTTGATATTCATTGTTACTCTTTTGAAAGAGGATCAGAAATTTAACGCCACGGGAATTAAAATAATTGGAAAACACAACCGATGGATCTGTTCCAGCCAACACATAGTCAACATCGAGATAGCTGATTACATCAATACCTGCCTTCTGAAAATATTTTTGTGCTTCAGTGAGGTCGGCTACGGTAACGCTGCCTTCGTAGAGGACGATTGATCGACCAGCCAATAAGCCTTTTGGTAGGTCGCTGGTATAAGTAAGATTATTGGTAAGCCTTTCTTCTTCCAGCGAAGGCTGGGCGGAACTAAAATAGAAAGACAAAAAAAAGAAGGAGAGAGATAAAAAGCGCACGATTATTATTTCTTTAAAAAACGATATTTCTAGTTGGTTATTGCTTCTTTGGCCAACGCAAAAGTGCTAAAAAAGTTTGTACCTTTAAGGTATGGAAACAATGATACATCCGCCTCGCACACTTATGGAAGTGTACGACATGCTGCCGGAGGGCACGCTAGCGGAACTAATCAATAATCACTTGTATATGTCACCTGCACCACTTTTTAATCATCAAGATACCTCCGGAGAAATTTTTTTTCAATTAAGGCAATTTCTTAAGAATAAGGGGAAGGTGATCACTGCTCCTTTCGATGTAAAACTGGATGAACGGTACAATGCTGTCCAGCCTGACATTATTGTTATTCTTAAATCAAACCCGAATCAAATTAACAAAGAAGGCAAGTACATAGGCGTTCCTGATCTGTTGGTAGAAATCCTTTCTCCAGGGAATAAAGATTATGACCTCATTACCAAAAAAGAATTGTACGAAAAATTCGGAGTTCAAGAATATTGGGTGGTTGACCCGGACACCAAATTAGCATTGGGTTTTTCGTTAAATGAAAATCATTATCAAAAAATCAGCGAGGAAATCGGAGTTATTAAATCTGCCCTATTAAATGCCAATTTCAGCTTCTGATTTGATAGTATGGCAAAAGAACACATCAAAGACCTTCTTAAATTCCTGAAGTCATTTCCAGGTTCAGTTCAAGAGACAGCATTGTGGTTACGGGAATTTGTTTGGGATTTATACCCTCAAACTAACGAACTGATCTATGATAATTACAATGCCGTTGCCTTCGGTTGGTCGCCCACTGACAGGGTTGGCCATACATTTTGTTCAATTGCCGTTGGTAGAACTAGTTACAATATTCATTTTGGATTTTATTGGGGTTCTGAAATCGCAGACCCGAATAAGTTACTTTTAGGCGAAGGAAATCAATACCGATATATTTTAGTCAAAGACCCAAAGGCGTTTCCAAAGGGATATATCAAAAAATTGATGAAAGAGGCATATGCCAACTCATTGGCCAAAGTCAAAGATCTAAAGCAAATCCGAAAAGGGGAAACCATCACAAAATCCATCTCTGCAACAAAAAGAACGAAGGCCGCCAAAAAGAAATAGCACATCTGTTGAGTATTCCCTTGATCGGAAACTATTAGGGCTACATTTTTGCAGTCCATCATTCTGAATTCACTTCATGCCTGCCTCCACCTCCAAAAAAAACATCGATTATTCTGGCCACGAAACCATTGAGGTAATTGGTGCGCGCGAACACAATCTCAAAAACATCAGCGTGGCCATTCCACGCAACCAGTTTACCGTTATCACCGGAATTAGCGGAAGCGGCAAATCTTCGCTGGCTTTTGATACCATCTATGCCGAAGGGCAACGCAGGTACATGGAAAGCTTCTCCGCTTACGCGCGTAGTTTTATTGGAAATCTCGAACGACCTGACGTAGACAAAATAAATGGGCTAAGTCCAGTGATTTCGATTGAGCAAAAGACCACCTCGCGCAACCCCCGTTCAACCGTTGGCACCGTTACCGAGATTTATGATTTCCTGCGCTTGCTCTTTGCCCGGGCAGGTGAGGCGTTCTCATACCTTACAGGAGATAAGATGGTGCGTCAATCTGAAGATCAAATTCTGGACACGATCATCAACAATTATTCGGGCAAAAAATTAACGCTGCTCGCCCCGGTAATAAAGGGACGTAAAGGGCACTATCGTGAACTGTTCGTGCAAATCCGGAAGCAAGGCTACTTGAAAGTTCGTGTGGATGGCACAGTGCAAGACATCGTGGCAAAAATGCAACTCGATCGATTCAAGATTCATGATATTGAAATTGTAATCGACCGAATCGTTCCCGATGTAAAAGAACGCCACCGCATCGGGCAGTCTGTGAACACTGCCTTGAAAGAAGGCAAAGGTGTGATGATGTTTCTGGACGAGAGTGGACAAATACATCACTTCTCGAAATTTTTGATGGATCCCAAAACAGGCTTGTCGTACGATGAGCCTGCCCCTAACAACTTTTCATTCAACTCGCCTTATGGAGCTTGCCTGGTTTGCACCGGACTAGGCGTAGTGGAAGAGATCACCGAAGATTCGATCATTCCAGATAAAAAGTTAAGTATAAGTCGCGGTGGGATTCTCCCGCTTGGCGAATACCGCGACATCTGGATTTTCAAAAAGGTGGAAGCTATTCTCAAACGCCATAAACTTACCTTAACCGCACCCATCAAAGACATCCCCAAAGAGGTGATGCACATTTTACTGCATGGCGATGATGTGCCAGTGGCCGTTCCTTCGGTGAAATATCCCGAAACCGAGTGGAATACAAAGTTTGAAGGCATCATCAGTTTTCTACAGAAATTAAAAGACGACAGTACCGAAAATTTAAAAAAATGGGTAGACGATTTTACCATCACCAAAATCTGTCCGGAGTGCCACGGGGCGCGACTGAAAAAGGAATCTCTGCATTTTTTAATTGACAATAAGAATATTGCCCAACTGGCCGAGCTGAATATTGATGCCCTTCAAAAATGGTTTATAGGGTTAGAAGATCGCCTTAATGAAAAGCAAAATATAATAGCTGCTGAAGTTTTAAAAGAGATTAGAAAACGAATTGGTTTTTTATTGGATGTTGGTTTGGATTATTTACACTTAAATCGGCCACTGCGCACGTTAAGTGGTGGCGAGGCACAACGCATTCGTCTTGCCACGCAAATTGGAACCCAATTGGTAGGCGTGCTTTATATTTTAGATGAGCCCAGTATCGGGCTTCATGCCCGCGATAATGTAAAATTGATCAAAGCACTAAAAGACTTGCGCGACCTCGGCAATTCGGTGATCGTAGTAGAACACGACAAAGAAATGATGCTCGAATGCGATTACCTGATCGATGTGGGGCCGGGTGCAGGCCGCCATGGCGGGCATATTGTAGGCGAAGGCAGTCCGAAGGAGTTTTTGAAAAACAAAAGCACCACGGCCAAATACCTTAACGGTGAAATTTCCATTAATTATTCTAAGCAAAGAAGAAAAGGAAGTGGTGAAAAGCTTTCCCTTCATGGAGCAACCGGAAATAACTTAAAAAATGTAACGCTCGATATTCCACTTGGCTCATTCTCATGCATCACAGGCGTATCCGGCAGTGGAAAATCCACATTAATTCACGAAACACTTTTCCCGATATTAAACCAGTATTTTTTCAATTCAAGAACAGAACCGCTTGCCTACAAAAAAATTGACGGGCTTAAGTTAATCGATAAAGTAATTGAGGTGGATCAATCGCCCATTGGAAGAACACCGAGATCCAATCCGGCTACCTACACGGGAGTGTTTACCGACATCCGCGATTTGTTTTCACAAATGCCAGAATCAAAAATACGGGGCTATAAAACCGGAAGATTTTCATTTAATGTGAAAGGCGGCCGCTGCGAAACCTGCGAGGGTGCGGGCCTTCGTTTGATCGAGATGGAATTCTTGCCTGATGTGTATGTCCCGTGCGAAACGTGCAAAGGCAAGCGCTACAACCGCGAAACGCTCGAAGTGCGCTTCAAAGGAAAATCCATCAGCGATGTGCTCGACATGACCGTGGAAGAGGCCGTTACCTTCTTTGAGAAGCAGCCAAAAATTTTGCGCAAAATCGAGACCCTCAATGAAGTGGGGTTGGGATACATTTCGCTCGGGCAACATGCCACTACTCTTTCTGGTGGTGAAGCACAACGGGTGAAACTGGCTACCGAACTCAGCAAACGTGACACGGGAAAAACGTTATACATTCTGGATGAACCCACCACCGGTTTGCATTTTCAAGACATCAGTCATTTGTTGGACGTATTGCAAAAGTTGGTGGACAAAGGAAACACTGTCTTGGTGATCGAACACAACATGGATGTGATCAAGTCTGCTGATTATATTGTAGATCTTGGTCCTGAAGGCGGGGCAGGCGGAGGACGCATAATTGCCACCGGCACACCGGAAGAGGTAGCAAAAAATCCTGCGGGTTATACCGGGAAGTTTTTGAAGATGGAATTATAGGTCTCAATTTTTAAAAACTGGTGCAAGAAAAATATTACGATTTGGGAAAATCAAAATATGAACCCTTTGCATGATTAAATTCAAAATCTCCTTTTCCAATTATAAATATTGTTGAAGGGAATGTTGAGCATTACCTCTTATTTGTGAATCCGTTTTTAGTTGATGACAAAATGTATTTAAGGCTTGCCCCAAGTCTTCCACAAGATCTTCGAGATTGAGAATTGTCTTAATTATTGGCTCCCGTTGTGAATTATAATTCTTGAGGTGTCCATTTGGATTCTTATGTGTTAAAATATAAGTCTCCCCCAAAGAGAAATTGTGGATTAATCTGTTCCTTAGATCATCACGTAGAGCCTTGCCGTTGTATTTAGGTAGATACTCTTTAACGAAGTACTGAAATTCATTTGAGCCAATATTTATTGAACCATATCGAAATGTTAAAATTTGCTCAATCAAACAAGAACACAAAATAAAAGCTGGTATCACCAATTCATGCTTCACGGTCTCAAGTAAGTCGGCATAGGCTATCTCTCTTAATGATTTTTCAATCTGTTGAAGTCCTGCATTATTGTGTTGATTTTGCTTTAACGCCTCTTTTAATTGGCCTCGAAACTCACTATCACTTGTATTTGAATTCCAAGTGACTATTGGATTGATTGGCTCAGGAGAAATCTTATTTTTTGACTTTTTATCCATACAAATAAGTGGTTTCCGATAATTAGATTCCAATGTTCCGGCTCATCATCTCCGCAAAACCGTGCTTCTACGAAAATACCGTCAAATCGATTACAATGCGGTTCGTCTTTGCCTGCATCGTTTTGGCATCGTCAATCCATTTGCTGAAGTATCGACAGAGGTAAAATTAGGAAAGCTATTCAATCTCCTTCTTTCTACCTGTGTTTTCATTGAGCAAGATCTGCTCATTGAGTTTGTCGGCAAACAACTGTTCTTTTAGGTTAAGCAGTTCAATTCCGTAGATCGTTCCATCGGCAGTCATGTCCACCACCAAATCTTCACTTATTTTTAGTGAAGTAACTTTTTCAGGTTTCTCTTTGAACTTGATGTAACCAATGTTGTACTTGATGTCATAATTCACTTGCATATCAAAAATATTTTACGAGTAAACTTATTACTACCCAATTCCCTTGTTCCTTTACGGCATAACACTCAATCTGCTTAACATAGTAGTGTTTACCTTCCTATAAATTATTAAAAATCGCAGCCTTTCTAAAACCTGTTCTCCCATATTTTGCAGGAAAAACCTCGCCCGTAATTACTGTATCTCGAATTTCATCCTCTGTTGCCCCTCTTTCAATGGCTCTATCTTTTGTATGAGGATGAATATCGATCATTTATTCAAAGATACCGTATTGAAAATTGAAAACAGAGGAGCAATTTCGTTTCTGATTATGGATACCACCACCAAAATAAGAAAATTCAAAGTCTTCTATTCTCCCTCATCATCTCCGCATAACCTTGCTTCTTCGAAAATGCAGTCAACGCCATTACAATGCGTTTCGTTTTGGTATGCATGGTTTTGGCATCGTCAATCCATTTGCTAAAATACCGTTGATGTGATCCCGGCAAGGTTTTAAAAAACTTCATTGCCTCGGGGTCTTCTTTGAGGCACTTCATAAAGTCGGCAGAGGGTTGGATCTGCCGCTGATCCAGTTCCATGGTTACGGCCAATGTATCGCCCTGCCGCTTGCCAATGGATTTTCGGATTTTTGCATTCACCGGCAAGATAAAACCGCCTTCGCCCATCGGCAGCAATGCAGTTTTTTCAAACGTAAATTGATCGAGCTTGCCTTTCACCCGATAGCCAACTTTTACGCCCGGGTTTAATTTCTGTGCCCGAACCGGGCTGATTTCTATGTACGTCCAGCCCGTCTTCTCGCCTTGTTTATCGAACTTTAAGAGGGTGGTAGAAAAGGTGATCATGATCCAAATTTACAAATTGAACCAAATCATCGTTGTCCGAACGCCTTTTTTAGGCTTCATTTGCATGGAAAACTTTAAACTAAATAATTCCGTTAAGGGATTACTTATTCAATTCGATTTATGGACGAGCCGAAAAACACAAAATATCAGATCAGTCTTCCCCTCATCTTATGCATTGGCCTGGCAGGCGGCCTGCTTATTGGCGCCAACCTCAATTCCAGATCCGCGCGCAAAAGCGACAGCGCTGAAATTGAGAAATTGCGAGAAGTGCTCTCGTTGGTACAAAACGAATACGTGGACAAGGGAAAAACCGATGTGGTGGTGGAAGATGCCATCGACCATATTCTTGGCAAGCTCGATCCACATTCGGCTTATATTCCTGCCAAAGAAAAAACTCAGGCCAACGAAGATTTGAAAGGGAACTTTGAAGGCATCGGAATTGAATTCAATATTTTTCATGACACCTTGGTGGTGGTGGCCGCCATCAGCGGTGGCCCTTCGGCTGCTGTGGGGCTTAGGCCGGGAGATAAAATCGTAAATGTAAATGGCAAATCAATCGCCAATGTGAAGCTTACCACCTCCGATGTTCAAAAATATTTGAAAGGACCAAAAGGCACAGAGGTAAAAATTGAAGTGGTCAGAAGGCATCAAAAATCGCCCATCAATTTCACCATTATCCGAGACCGAATCCCTCAAACCTCCGTGGACGCTTCCTATATGATCGATCGGGAGATCGGCTACATTAAAGTGAGCCGTTTCTCACAAACCACCTATGAAGAATTTAAGAAAGCACTGGATGAATTAAAGAAGGAGGGCATGAAAAAATTAGTGCTCGACCTCCAAGGAAACCCGGGCGGATATATGGATCAAGCGATTAGCGTGGCCGATGAATTTTTGCCAAAAGGTGAAAAAATTGTATTCACCAAAGGACAGGAAGCTAAATACGATGAGGATGCCATCGCCACCGACAAAGGTGATTTTGAAAGAGGTGACTTGATCGTGCTGGTCAATGAAGGAAGTGCTTCGGCCTCAGAGATCGTGAGTGGGGCCTTGCAAGATAACGACCGCGCTTTGATTGTTGGGCGCAGGTCGTATGGAAAGGGATTGGTGCAACGACCTTTCGATCTTAATGATGGCTCAGAAGTGCGGCTGACGATTTCGCGTTATTATACGCCCAGCGGTCGCTCCATTCAAAAGCCGTATGGCGATATGGATGCCTATGACAAAGACATTGTAAAACGCTACAAGCACGGTGAATTCTTCCATGCCGATAGTATTCATTTTAACGACTCGCTAAAGTACCATACCCTCAATGGCCGCACTGTTTATGGAGGCGGTGGCATTATGCCCGACTACTTTGTGCCATTGGATACTGCAAATTCGAGCAGGTATTTTAATGATCTATTTGCGGCCAACGCAGTTCGCGAATTTGCTTTCAATTACGCGGAAGAAAATAAATCAACTCTGGAAAAAATGGGATTCGAAAAATATCGCGAAAAATTCCAGGTAGATGACGCCCTCCTCTTCAAACTTGAAAAACTTGGGCAGAAAGAAGGCGTGAAACCACAGCCCAAAGATTTGGCCCGCAACAAAGCCGTATTCCAAGTGTACCTGAAAGCAGAAATTGCGCGAAGGATTTGGGGCAACCAAAGTTTTTATCCCATCTTCAATCAGGATAATGAAGTGCTTCAGCAGGCGGTGAAACTTTTTGATCACATCCCCGAGCTCAACCGAAGTAAGATGTAAAATGCTCCACAAAACCCAGGGTGTTGTTTTTCGATTTACCAATTACAGTGAATCTTCTATTATCGTCAACATCTTCACGGCTTCCTTTGGTTTACAGTCGTACATGGTTAATGGCGTTCGGAGCAAATCCGGAAAGAATAAAATAGCGCTTTATCAACCCTTGACACTTTTGGATTTGGTCGTTTATCATAGGGAGAACGCTTCCATCCTTCGGATCAAAGAAATAAAATGCCTTCATCCTTATCAATCCATTACTTCAGATTTTAGAAAATCAACAATTGCTTTGTTTCTCAATGAAGTTTTAAACAAGACAGTAAAAGACCAGAGCCACGCGCAGGATATTTGTGAATTTCTCATTCAATCCTTTACACATTTCGACTTGCAGCAAACCAATATTGAAAATTTTCATTTGATCTTTTTAATCCGGTTGAGCCAGCATCTTGGCTTTCGTCCGACAGAGCTTGCCGAATTGCTGGGAGGTAATTTTGCATTGGAGGCTGAGGAAGAAATTCTCGCCAAATTGCTTACCTCAAACTATTCCGATCTGCTTACCATGACCAACGTTCAACGGAGAAATATTTTGGATTTGCTGATTCGGTTTTATGTAACACATTCCGAAAATTTTGGCGAACTAAAATCACTGAGTGTAGTTAGGGAATTAATTCATTAATTCAATAAGATGGAAAAATTTATACTTCCTATTCAGATCCGTTGGTCTGACATTGATCAGAACCGGCATCTTCGACATTCCGCCTATTACGATTATGGTGCCACGGCACGGATTGCTTTATTTTCAGAAACTGGACTCACCAATTCAAAGCTGGAAGAACTTCATATCGGACCGATTCTCTTTCGTGAAGAGGCTCTTTTTAGAAGAGAAATAAAATTTGAAGATAAAATATCTATTGACACCGAACTTATAAAAGCATTGCCCGATTTCTCCCGCTGGAGCATCCGGCATCGTCTGTATAAAGAAGATCAGACTTTAGCCGCAACCCTTAATTTGGATGGTGCCTGGATCGACATTGTAAAAAGAAAACTAGCTACGCCTAATGAGTTTATTCAGAAAATATTTTCTGATTACCCTAAAGCAGATGGTTTTGAATGGGCTCTCAGCCCGACTTCGTTCCTCAGACACCCCTCTCCTCGGGGAGATTGACAGGGGTAAGGGGTAATATCCATTGCTCAATAATTCTAGGATAATGCTCATACTCTAGAGCATTTACTTTAGCTTGAATTGCCTCAGCGGAATCTTCCGGTGATAGTTGACAAGAAGTCTGAAATAAAATTTTCCCTTCATCGTATTTAGCATTCACTTCATGGATCGTAATACCGCTTTCCTTTTCGGCTTCCGCTTTCACCGCCTCATGCACTTTCATTCCGTACATTCCTTTCCCCCCAAATTTCGGCAATAACGAAGGATGAATGTTTATTATCCGGTCGGCAAAGGCATCGATTAGTTGGTTTGGGATAAGCAATAAAAATCCCGCTAATACCAGATGCGTTATTCCGAGTTCTTTTAATCTATTTAATACTTCGTCATTTTCGTGGAATTGTCTTTTATCAAAAGCAAAAGTTGGCACATTTAGTTTTTGTGCGCGATCCAATGCGAATGCGTGTGGATTATTACTCATAAGAATGGCGACTTCAATTCGGTCATTATCCCTGAAATACTTCATGATGGCCTCTGCATTTGTGCCATTGCCGGACGCAAAAATTGCAAGACGAAATTTTTTGTTCATTGCACAAAGCTAAACGAAAACCATACTTGCAATACCCAACAACATAATGACTTTACACCATTGACTCAAATTATAAAACTGTTTTTTTGTATCTGCCCGAACAAGGCGTATTAGCAGGAGTAAAAGAGGCAAGAAAAGTAAAGCAAAAAAGTAATATTTCGGCAATTGAACATACAACAAATTGATCTGTACCACACTCACAAAAAAAATCGCGAGCAAAGCATAAAGAAAGAATTTTGTTTTGGGAATGCCCCAGACGATGGGCAAGGTTTTGCAGCCAAAACTGTTGTCCCCTTTTAGATCTTCCATGTCTTTTACAATTTCGCGAACGAGGGTCATAGAAAACGCAAACAAAGCATAAATAGTGACCAACGGCTGGTGGACCGCATAAAGAATGTTTATCAAAAAGATGGAGAGACCCGTCAGCAGAGCTACCACAAAATTCCCTATGAAAGGCTGTCGCTTTAGATCGTTGGAATACCACCATAAAAGAAAAGCGGAGAAAAAATTGATCACACCGATTTTCCAATTCAACAACAAGCCGATGCCAACACCAATTATGGAAAGCAGTGAGTGGAAAAGCAATGCATACCGCCTCGCCACATCCTTGCCGATGACCACCCGCTCCGGTTTATTGATCAAGTCTATTTTAACATCATAATAATCATTGATAATGTATCCAGCAGCTGCAATGATAACTGTAGAGGTAGAAAGCCAAAACAATTTTATATCCCAAACATTTGAATAGGTGATAAGAAAGCCAGCAGCAAAATATTGAGCCAATGCAATAATTAGCAAATTCCAAAAACGAGTTAACCTTAAAATCCCAAAGAAGCTGAATTGCTGATTAGCCATTTGGCAAAGGTAAGCTGGATTCCCGATACTCTGCTCTGCCCTTGAGAATCCAGCATCAAGTATCCAGCATCCATTTTTAGAAGTGCATAGCCACCATCAACAAATAATTCCTGCCTGCCTGAGGATAATAATAGTTTTGACGAATTTCACTTGTACCGGCATAATAGCCATAGGTATATCCATTATTGGAATATTGTACATCAAAAATGTTATTCAATAGTAAGCTCAATACAAACTCACGCATCCAGGGCTGCTTCCACGTATAGCTGAAGCGAAGATTGTTGACAAAATACGGATTAATCACCCGGCTGCTATTGGAAGTATTGTCCAAATATTGCTGTCCAACATATTTCGTCAGTAATCCAAGTTCCAAGTTTCTAATTGGATTGTATAAAAACACAGAACCTGCGATGACATCGGGTGAAAACGAGATGTCTGAATTTTTATGCTGAATATCCAATTCAGTATTTTGATCGTAGTTTGCCCCGTAATTATAAAGTACCTCCGTAAAATTCCTGATTTTATTCTGGCTCAACGTGAGGTTAGCATTCCAGGCAAAATGTTGATTAAAGCGAATACCTCCGTCCAACTCAAGGCCACTCCGATAACTTGATGCTACGTTCGTGCGAATGGAGGCTCCGACATCATTTAGTTTTCCGGTGAGTACCAATTGGTTTTTGTAATCCATGAAGTAGTAGTCGATGTTGAAGGCGAAATTATTCTTCTTCATCCTCCAGCCAGTCTCCAAATCATGAAGGGTCTCAAAATGAGGTGTTTGCCCTGGAGCTGCTTGTACAAAATCGCTGCGAACGGGTTCGCGGTTTCCGACACTGTAAGAAGCGTACAACTGCTGATCCGTAGCAACCGCATAGGTTAGACCAACTTTTGGATTAAAAAAGTTATAGTGAACATCGAAATCCACATTGACCAGTTGGTCTTCGGTTCCTTTCGCTTTGTAATCCACTTTTCTGTATTGCAAGTCGACAAAACCATAAAATTTCTCAAAAAATTGATAGGTGTTTTTCCAGTATATATTGAAATCTTCCTTCTTGCCATTGTTAAAATAATAGCGATAAGAAGGTGGAATATTGACCGCGATCTGTGCCCAGGTGATTTCACCGTAATGATCTCCATCGTATCGGTTATAAGCACCACCAAGAATAGAATTCAGTTTATTTTTTTCATAATTCAACGACCAGGTAGTTCCGTAAAATCGGTTGTTGAGCCAAAGTCTTCGCACCAAATCTGTAGTTGATACTGTATCGTTTCCAACAATTGGATTTGGTAAAGAATAATTGGAAAAACTCTGGCCGTATTTGTATTCTTCATAATATCCCCGACCATAGGTGTAATGCAGCGCTGCGTTAAGCGTGAGATAATCCTTCACCTGATGAGAAACGTGGAGCTGGTAATTATCCAATGCGTAGTTATCCGTTTGGTTTGGATAGGTGTAGGCGTTGAACGTTCTGCTATTGCTATGAAGCAAATTATTCAGTTGTTGTTGGTTCCATCCTTCGGCTTGAGCCGTTACGCGCATTGCAGCCGTGTCGTTATTCAATCGCGACTGCGGATCACCCCACCAGGATTGATAGGTCTTTTCTGCACCACCAAAAACAATCGCTTTCACAATCGTTTTTTTGCCATAGTATCCGCCAGCCATATAATACGATTTGAGATTTGAAGACGCCCGATCAACATAACCGTCTGATCCAATCATTGACAAACGACCATCAAAGGCAAATTTGTTTTTCATTCCGGTACCAAAACCTACGGTGTGCCGGTGTGTCCCAAATGAACCAAAAGAGTTGATCACATCCGCATAAGGTTGGTCTTTCAAGGTATTGGTTTGCAAGTTGATTGAACCACCGAAGGCACCCGAGCCGTTGGTAGAAGTTCCTACTCCACGTTGTATTTGGATGTTCTGTGTAGAGGTCGCAATATCGGGCACATCCACCCAATAGACACCTTGCTCTTCGGCATCGTTTAGCACGATGCCATTGATGGTAACGTTAACGCGCGTGGCATCGCTTCCACGAATACGAATGCCGGTATAGCCAATACCCGTACCTGCGTCTGAAGTAGTAACCAAGGAAGGTGTCCAGTTCAATACGTACGGCATATCCTGGCCAAAATTTTGCTTTTGAATCACTGTTTTAGAGATGTTTGAAAAAGTAGTCGGGCTGTAGTCACTTGCGCGTGTGGCCACCACCGTAACGCCATCCGTGAGCTGGGTACTTTCTTCAAGGGAAAAGCCGATCCGTATGTCAGCGGTTACTTCCACTTCTTTTCTCACTTCCGTGTAGCCGAGAAACCGGGTTGTAACAACTTGTTTTCCGGTTTTCACATTTTTCAATTCAAAACGCCCCTGATCATCCGAGATAACACCTCGCCCTTGATTTTCCAGTTGCACAGTCGCTCCAACCATGGGCGACCCATTCTTTGAATCACTCACTACACCCGATAAAGTGTATTGTGCCTGAGCTGTTAGCCCAAGTAAACAGCTCAACGCTGTTACATAAAATTTTAACATTTTAAATTTTGCTTTAAACCTGCAGAGCACACAGGGGAATGTGGTGCGTAGTTTAACCGTTGCCTCCCTTCGGCCGCATTACCGGCATCAGGTTCTATGGGTATAATCTCAGCCCGCTGTTTTTAGGCACCCCTTCCTGGAATTTTTCCAAGACCGTACAAATGTAATTCAAAATTTAAGATTCAAAATTTAAAATTTACATTTGGGCATGTTTCAAACAAAAGTAAACGGCAAAAATTTCGAGATTGAAAAAAATGAAGAAGGCTTCACAATCAATGGCGAACCTTTTCAATGGGATTTCGTAAAAATTTCAGAAGGCTATTTTCACATTCTTCACAAGAACAAGAGCTATCGGGCTGAGGTAGTCAAAGCCGATCGCGCCACTAAGACTTTTCAGTTTAAAATCAACAACAAAATTCAAACCGTTGAATTGAAAGACAAATTTGATTTGCTCCTGGAAAAAATGGGAATGGCCAATGGTGCTTCGGCTAAAATCAATAACATCAAAGCACCTATGCCGGGACTGGTGATCGATTTGAAAGTAAAGACTGGTGATACCGTAAAAGCCGGTGATCCTTTACTTATTCTCGAAGCTATGAAGATGGAAAATATTTTAAAGTCGCCTGGAGATGGCACTATTAAAAACCTGAAAACTAAAAAAGGCGATACCGTTGACAAAGGGCAGGTGCTGATTGAGTTTTAGTTAAAGAAAGGCCGAATCGCTCGTTCAATAATCGCTTCACGTTCTTCCCAACTTCCTGTTACGCTTATGGAGAATATTTTTCTTTCGTTCAATTTTTTTTCAAAGAGCTTCGTCATTTCTTCCCTCTCATTATTAAGGTCGCGTAAGCCATCGGCCACCCACGGTACATCAATATCAAACAAAAAATAGAGGTCGTAGTGGATTTCCTTTTCAAGTTGAAGTAGAATATCTGGTACAACACCTAAATATTTTTTCGAATAGATTTGTGTAGTGATCAAATCCGTATCACAAAAAAGAAGCTTGTTCGCAGTTTTTGATTTTTCTTTTACCCGATCCGTTTGCGATTTTCCTATCCGAATGATATCATCCACCATAAAGTCATTGGAGGAAATTAATTCACGTGCTACTTCGGGCACAAATTCGGTTTCAAATTTTTTTGCAAAATGCTTTGCCATGGTGGATTTGCCAGTGCTTTCAGCGCCATAAAAGCAAATTTTCTTAACGAAATAGGGACGAACAACCTCAGGGATAAACTGCCAATAACGGAAAGGGTTTTCGCGAATGTTGGTCGCTGAAACTGGAAACTCTTTTCGTTCCGGATCAAAGGAGAAATGGGTTGCGCCAAGCTCTTTTGCAAAGGAGATTCCATATTCTTCTGACGAAAACAAAACTTCAATTGGCGGAAATCTCTTTTTAATAAACTCGGCCCAGATCCTTGTTCGATCCGCAAGTGGCAAAGACTCGATATCAAAATCATCTACACTTAGTTGAGCGTTGATCTTGGGTTCATTTATAAAGCAATCCTTGATCCAGTTAAAACGGAGTTGTCCATCGATAGTGTCCGTTGGTTTGTACGTCATGGAAACAATCAACTCATCGCATTGGGTCAATGCAAAGCGAATCAATGCAATGTGGCCGTTGTGAAGCGGCATGAATTTTCCGATTACCAATCCGCGTTTCACAATTGCAATTTTAGATTCGTTTTATATTCCTTGATCCAATTCCACAGCCCGAAAGCGGCTAGGAAACAAAAAACTAGGTATTCAATTCCCACGAATTTTATTCCCTTGGCAAAATACAAATATGTGGCAATGGTATCAGTTAAAATCCAAACGGCCCAACACTCGGCTTTCTTTTGTACCATCAAATAAGTAGCGCCAATACTCATCACCGTAACAAACGAATCCAAATAGGGAAACGCACTTGGTCTGCTGAAAACTGTCGGGAAAAATTCATTGAGGTTTTTGGCCAAGCTGCCAAAAACAAAAGTTCCTATTATACTTATTCCTCCAAAAATGATCAGCCATTGGGTCGTCATCCGGCTAACCTTCAATTCTCGTTTTTTATCTTCTTCTCCTAATTTTGGATTAGCCCAGCGCCACCAGCCCACAAGGTTGGTAATGAAAAAAAATACTTGCAAAAACATATCCGGATAGAGCTGTACCTGAAAAAATAAAAAGAAAAATAGTGTGACATTGATCAACCCGATGGGCCAGCTCCAGATGTTGGCACGAGCGGAAAGCCAAACGGCAATCGCTCCGGCTACTGTGCCAAAAAATTCGAGGTAACTCATGGAGTAACCGAGCGCTGTAAAGAAAATGTTATTGATGTCGAAGAATGTCATTAATGCCAAGATAGAAATAGAATCCAAAAGAGAATAGGTTTATTTCTAATTTTAGCTTTACAAGTTCTACTTAATGAAATACTATCCAACCTATCTACAATCATTCGGCATTTTTTTGATCTTGCTTTTGTGCAGCATCATCAGTGCCCTACTAGTGATGCCTTTTTTATCGCTCAAAAGCGGTGTTGGGCTTTCTTTAGTTTACACTCTTTCAATGGCAATGACAATTTTCGCAACAATGCGAAAGCAACAAGACTATTCATTTGGTCTAAAGAAAGTCCCTCTTGGTTACTCCTAATGGTATGCATTTCAAGTTATTGTATTGATTTTTTTTTATCCCTTAACAAGCCTCATCCCGCTTTCCGATTTCTATATAGAATTGATCAAGGACACTGTTCAGCACCCGATTTCATCTTTTATTACAATAGTCGTAGCCGCCCCTATTTTGGAGGAGCTATTGTTTCGTGATGTAATTTTAAAAAGGTTTGTTAAAAAACTACTCCGTTCCCAACGCGATTGTTTTTAGCGCTTTTTTCTTTGGCTTAGTTCACGGCAATTGGGCACAAGGCATTGGAGCATTTATACTCGGTCTGTTTATCGGCTGGGTTTATTGGAAAACGTAATCCGTGATACCAGGAATTATCATTCACCATTTTAATAATTCTATTGCCTTTCTGGGAATGATCTTATCAAAGGAAGAAAATCTCACAAAAAATCTTGCGGAGGAATTTGAAAATCAATGGGTGTATTGGCTAATCGTAATCGCAGCCGGATTGGTAGCTTCAGTTGGAATTTGGATCCTTCACGAAAAATACTTCAAGCGTAAAGAACTGGCTTAAAAGTTGGGAATGAAATCTCTTATGTCTAAAGGTTATCTCACATTTGATTTTCCAAAAAATAAGATGACTACCAAGCAAGGCTACTGCCTCATTTTTCCTTGTGCGCAGTGCTAACCTCTTCTACTTCTTTCTCGATCGTCCGCAATTTTTCTTCGCAGAATTTTATCAAGTCGTTGGCTTGTGTCACTTTCTCCGCCAGCGTGTCGAGTTGAATGCTCTCGCTTTCAATTTCTTCCACCAATTTCTCCAGTTTTGAATACGCAGTGTTATAGGTCAAGGTCTCTTTCATTTTTTATTTTTTTTGTCACGGTGCTGTAAATGGTTTCGTTTCTTAGCAAGATCTGTATGGATGATTTTTCGGTTATGTTTCGCGGGTCAATGATAATTTTGTTATTCATCGTTACGATAGCGAACCCTCTGTTCAGTATGGTAGAAGGGCTGGAGCTTTTCACTACTCTTTTCATTTCACTTAAACCCTCTCGCGCATTTTGAATTAGATTTTCCACAGCTTCATAAAACCTCTCCTCGAGATCAAGTATTTCAGTTTCAAAAGCAAAATTATTATCAATAATAAAGGTGGCGACTTTGGTTGGCGTTTTGTGCTGAAAGCACATAAGATCAATGATGCTTGTGTTTCGGTCATGGCCAATGCCGGTGAGGATGGGGATAGGAAAGGAAGCTGCATACTTTGAAAGTTCATAATCGTCAAACGGCTTAAAGTCCATTTGCGATCCGCCACCGCGGACAATCACCACCAAATCAAAATTTTCTTTTCTTTGCTCGATGCGTTTCAACTGTTGTAGAATAAGTGTCTGTGCATTGTCGCCTTGCACTTGCGTCAAAAACTCCTCAACTAAAAATTTATATTCGTGCTTATTGTTTTCTATCTCCTTTTTAAAATCCCTTTGCCCATCGGAGTTAGGGCCAGTAACTAAAGCGATTTTTTGAATCAAAGTAGGGAGGGACAAAGTGTTGTTGAAGGTCTTAAATTGACCGTCAACCAATTTTATGGTTGCCGCGTTTTCCTTTATCAGTCGTTCCAGTGTTTGTTGTCTTTCTATTTCAATCTTTCCCAACGTATAGGTAGTGTCTATTTCCAAAACCTCTAATTGAAGTCCATACCGATTATTGAAGCTGACACGAACTTTGCATGTCAGTTCCAGCCCACTGACAAAAGATTGTTTTGTGACTCGCTCGAATTCATCGATTTGAGGCAGCGCGTTAGACCAAAATACACCATTGATCTGCGCTTTGGTGATGTTGCCTTCTTTTTCAACGAAGGTTACAAACCGATAAGGTCGATTATAGTCTTGCGGTTTTACGTTGGTTATTTCTGCCGTAATCCAAAACACTTCGCCTGCAAATCGTTGTTGCAAGGTCTCATTGATTTGGTCAACTAATTCAGAAAGTCTTATTTTTTGCGGCATCCTCTTTTGACTAAATCAATTTATCACAACTTCACACAAACATTCTTTGCCTCGGTAAAAAACCGTAATGCCTCCCAACCGCCTTCACGACCCACGCCACTTTGTTTCATGCCTCCAAAAGGCGTTCGCAAGTCGCGGTGCAGCCAGCAATTCACCCAGATGATTCCGCTTTTCACTTGATGCGAAACACGATGTGCGCGTTTCAGGTTTTCCGTCCAGATGGTGGCGCTTAATCCATAAGGCGTGCTGTTGGCCAATTCAATAGCATGAGCCTCCGTTTCGAAGGGCATGATGGTTACCACCGGGCCAAAAATTTCTTCTTGATTCGTTCGACATTTTTCATCGAGGTCAACAATAACCGTTGGCTCCATGTAATAGCCGGATGAAAGATGGCCTTCCAGTTTTATTGGATTTCCTCCTGTCAAAATTTTCCCGCCTTCTTCTTTCGCCAGATTGACGTAGGATAAAACTTTATGAAGGTGGGCCTCAGAAACCAATGCTCCTAAATCCGTTAATTCATTTTGTGGATCACCTACTTTAAGTTCTTTGGTACGTTTCACAAATTCGGTAACGAACTTATCGAACAAACTTCGTTCAACTAAAATGCGCGAACCGCACAAACAAATTTCGCCTTGATTCGCAAACGAAGATAGAATGGACGTTTTGACAGCCTGTTCAAAATCACAATCCGCTAAAATGATATTGGGATTTTTGCCTCCCAGTTCCAGTGAGAGTTTCTTAAACATGGGTGCAGCCGTGGCCGCTATTTTTTTTCCGGTTACCGTGCCACCGGTAAATGAAATGACGGGAACTTGAGGATGCTCTACGATGGCCTGGCCTACTTTGCCGCCAAGCCCGTGAACAATATTTAAAACCCCCGGAGGTAATCCGGCCTCGATGCAGAGTTTTGAAAACAAAAATGCAGTCATAGGAGTAAGCTCTGAAGGCTTTGCCACCACGGTACAGCCTGCAGCCAATGCAGGGGCAATTTTCCAAGTGAATAAATACAGGGGCAGATTCCACGGGGAAATACAGCCAGCTACGCCTATCGGCATGCGTGTCGTGTAATTCACGGAATCCTCTTCATTCACATGAGCATCCGTGGCAAAATGCATCGCGGCCGTAGCGTAAAATCGGATGTTGGCAGAAGCGCGTGGAATATCCAATGAACGGGCGAGTTTCATCGGTTTGCCATTGTCAATACTTTCTGCCAAAGCTAATTTACTCAGGTCATGATCGATGAGATCAGCTACTTTCAGCAATATTTTCATTCGTTCTTCGGCTGGAAGTACCGACCAAAGAGGAAAGGCAACACTGGCTGCAGTGACCGCTTGATCTACATCCGATTCATCAGAATCCGGCACGAGGCTATAAATTTTCCCTTCAGCAGGATTGTAGTTGTCCAGGTATTTTCCTGAATGAGGTTCGATTAACTTACCGTTGATGTAGTTGAAAAATTTTTGCATCCTTAAAGCAAGCTAACAACATTGTTGTACTCTTCGTGCGATCCAATCCAAAACCAAACCATTGTCGCTTTGTTTTTCATTCCAAGAGCACGGTAATTTAAATCAATTCGAACTGAATAGATCGGCTCTATTGAATGCACTTTTTTAAAATTAAGTGACGGATGAGCTTGATCCAATTGCCATCTTTTATACGCAATCCTGGCCTTCTGTTGAATATTTAATGGCAACAAATCAAAACCCTTGCGAAACCGTTCAGTAGTAACCGACTTCAAAGTCATTAAAGTTCGAAGGGCTTTGTGGTTCCTTTTTTATATTCAACCAGCGCTTCTTCCGCTAACTTCGAAAGTTGATTTTGTGAGGTCGCAAAGGACTGATTCCACGCCAACTCATCGAGAATAATTTTGGCAACTGCCTTCTGATCTTTATTAGAAAGGTTCTCGGCTTTTTTTACTGCATTCTTCAATTCTGAAACCATATCACAAAATTAAACAACTTCCCTTAAATACTCCCCGTTCTTCCACCATCCACAGGCAAGCTCACGCCATTGATATAACCCGCTGCTGGTGAAGCCAGGAACGCAACAGCCGCAGCGACTTCACTTGCTTCCGCCATGCGACCAGCTGGGATTTCATTGATCATTTCTTGTCGAACCTCATCTTCCGATTTTCCTGTTTTTTGTGAGCGTTTTTGTATGATCTTTTCAATCCGTCCCGTCTTCGTGCTTCCGGGCAACACATTATTTACGGTAATCCCAAACGAAGCCAATTCCAACGAAAGTGTTTTTGCCCAACTGGCCATTGCCCCGCGAACAGTGTTGGAAACACCCAATCCTTTAATTGGAATTTTAACAGATGTGGAAATGATGTTGACAATCCTTCCGTACTTATTTTTTTTCATTCCGGGAATGCATGCTTGCACAAGAATCTGGCTGCAAATCAAATGGGCATTGATGGCACTCAAAAAATCTTCTGGCTTTGCATCGATCGCTTGACCTGCTGGCGGTCCCCCTGTGTTATTGACAAGAATATGGATTTCCCTTTCGGAAATAATTTTTTCAATAACGGTTTTTAATTGATTCGGAAAACCGAAATCCGCTACCGAGAAAGTATGCTTTTGCCCTTGTGAAGCGGAAAGTTCGTTCAACACTGATTTTAGTTTTGCTTCATCGCGCGCAAGCAATGTCACATTCGCCCCCAATGAAGCCAACTCCATTGCTGTGGCCTTACCGATGCCTTGAGTGCTGCCACAGACCAATGCGTTCTTACCTTTCAGGTCAAAATCCATAAAATAATTTTAGGCAAAGATAATGAACAGCAATCTACACTTAATTATTTTCGCCTATTAGGAACTTCCGTTGCTTAATAGTCCAAGGAAATTTGAAACAGATGAAATAAAGTGCCGCTAATAATAGGATGAATTGATTGGATAAAAACCTCAAATGTTAAATGACTACCCTTAATGAGTAAAGGAAAAGCCCTATTTGAACAAGGTCTTTTCAATACGATCGACTCTTTTTTCAATCTTGTTTGACTTATCAATTTTGTCTGTAAGCTTTTCGATTGCTTCTGCTAACTTCATGTTAGACAACCTCATCTCATGAAATTCGATGTTCGTCTTTTGTTGTGTCTTTTGAACATCTTTTACCGTTTTATTTAACTTATCCACTGTAGGGATAAGATCTGCCATAAGGTCGGTCAGTTGATCTACTTTATCTTCAAGTTTCATAGATGAAAAATTGGCAGGTTAAATATAGCTTAAATTTTTCTCTTTCCACCTTCCTGATTTCATATACCAAAACGACATGGAAAACATACCCGTCCAATAGACTAATTCACTTCCCCAACCCCAAGTAATCGGAAGATTCCATTTTTCTAATACCAGATAAGTATAAATTATATAGAAGACCAAGGTGATGATTTCGATAATCAAATTGACCATCGTATTTCCAGTTCCCGTAACGGCATTGAGCCATATCGTTGAAAAAGACATCATCAATAACGCCACTGAAATAATCCGTATCACGGGGATGGCTTCTGCAATGAATAATTCGTCTTGCCCAAAAAGCGAAAGAAAAACTCCTGGAGCAAGATTCAATGCGATGAGCAAGAGGGCACAACACGCCATACATAGTTTCACCACCCTGCGGATCAGTGGCAAAACTTCTTCCGGCTTTTGCTGGCCGATTAAGTTACTCACCATGGTAGTGGTGGTGGCTGCAAAAGCCCAAGAGAACACGCCAAAGAACCCCAAGATATTGCGCATAGTGTTAGAGATAGCCAATTCCCTTGCGCCATGATGTTCGATGAGAATATAAAAATATTCCCACGTGATAATGCTAAACGCGTACTGCAAAATCAAGGGCAAGGATTTATAAAAAATGATGCGGATGGTGTTAAAATTTATTTTCCAACTTTCAAATAAGGAAAAGGTTTGGTTCAGCCCGACAAAATGGATAACAATGAAAATAACCAGAAGCCCAGAGCCCTCTGCGATAATGGAAGCGTACGCAGCACCATTAAATCCCATCTTTGGAAACCCGAAATGTCCATAGATGAGCGCATAATCCAAAAAAATGTTGATTACAGTTTCAGCCAACGTGCCCCAGATCAATAATTTGGTTTGGTTGACCCCTACCAGCAAAGCATTGCGCATTACATACAAATAAAGTAGTGGCAGCCCCCAGATTCGAATCATGGTAAAGTCAATTACCTGTTTGTAAATTGTCGAATCATGTAGCGTAATGCGCAACACAAAAGGGGCGAGCAAGTAGGTAAGCAGTATTCCGAATATTGAAATGGCCATCGCCAGCCAAACACCATGAAAGAAAAGATGCCCGATTTCTTTTGGCTTATTTTCACCTGCTTTCCGTGCAATCAACGACTGCAAGCCGTTATTAAGGCCGTTGCCGATTACTGCAAAAATCAAATAATAAACCCCTGTAATCCCTGCGCTGGCCAACGCCTGCTGGCCAAGTCCTCCGAGAAAAATAGTGTTAGTAATGAAATTTATTTGAGGTACTAGAATGGCTAGCGAAATGGGCATGGCCATGGCCAGAATCTGTCGGTAACCAGTTTGAAGTCGTAAGTCCATGAGATCGGAACTTCAAAAGTAAAGAATATAAAAGTAGACACTCTTTTTTCCGGGAGCGTACTTCTTCGTAGCTAGACTCAAATCTATTTTGAAAAATACAATCTAAACGAGGTGTTTAAAAAGGAAATTTTAGGCAGCTTGCCATCTGAAACGTAATAAACCCGTAAAATGCAATTACGCTAAATAGGCCAAATTATTTTTAAATGGACATCTTCAATACCCCAGCACGGATAGTGATCACCTGCAATAAACGCCTATCGGCTATTTTAGAAAAGGAGGTTGCTGATTTAGGATTTAATGTTGAGAAGACTTTTGTGACTGGCGTGGAGCTACAAGGCACCGTTAAAGATTGCATTTTGCTAAACATGAATTTGCGATGCGCCAGTCAGGTACTCTATTCCTTAACTTCTTTTAAATGCGATGGCCCTGAAATACTTTACGAGAAATTGATCGCCTACGAGTGGGAAAAAATCATATCGCCTGACGGTTATTTTACCGTGACCAGTCACGCAGAGCACTTTACAATCAATAACGAAATGTTTGTGAATGTAAAAGTGAAAGATGCTATCGCTGATCGGTTTCGCAGAGAAGTGGGGCCTCGCCCGAACTCTGGTTCGGATTTAGACAAAGCGGTTTTCCATTTGTATTGGAAAGAGGAGCGTGCTGAAATTTTTCTCGACACATCAGGTGAAACGTTAGCCAAACATGGTTATCGCAAAATCCCCGGAAAAGCCCCAATGCTTGAAGCGCTGGCCAGTGCCACACTTATGGCCACAAAATGGGATCGTCAATCACCCTTTATAAATCCGATGTGCGGCTCGGCCACGGTGGCTATCGAAGCGGTAATGCTCGCCACCAACCGTAAGCCAGGGCTTTATCGAAAAAACTATTCGTTCATGCATGTGCTCGGCTTTGATGAAAAGTTCTATCAAATCGAAAGTGAAAAGCTAAGGAAGCAAATCATCGATGTGCCCGGACTAAAAGTAATCGCCAGTGATATTAATCAGGATGCCATTGATATTTCTAAAATCAATGCGGCTGCCGCTGGGGTGGAATCGTTTATTGAATTCCAGTTATGCGACTTTGAAGCAACCGAGATCCCTTCTTCGCCAGGTGTCGTTTTCATTAATCCCGAATATGGAGAGCGCATGGGCGATGTTGTTGAATTGGAAGAAACGTATGCCCGAATTGGGGATTTCCTTAAAAAGAAATGCCAAGGCTACCTTGGCTATATTTTTACCGGAAACATGGATTTAGCCAAGAAGGTTGGCCTTAAAGCTAACCGTAGGATTGAATTTTATTCAGCTAAGCTCGATTGTCGCTTATTAGAATATGAATTGTATGGCGGAAGCAGGCGACAAAATCCTAGGCCGGCAGTGGCAACGTAAACCAGAACGTTGAACCTACGCCCTCTACGCTATCAACCCATAACCGCCCTCCATTTTTATTAACAAAGTCGATGCACAGTTGAATTCCTAAACCAGTGCCCGCCTCATTTTCGGTACCCTTAGTCGAGAGCATTTCTCCTGAAAAAAGCCGGCTCATCATTTCTTTTGAAAGGCCAATGCCGTCATCTTTTACAAAATATTTTACTTGTTGATTCTCTACTTCGTTGCCCATGGCAATTACGCCTCCTGACTTAGAAAACTTTAATGCATTGGAGATTAAATTTCTTAGCACCAAGGCGATCATGTCAGCATCCGCCCAGACCGATAATTCGGTGACCCCACTGGTCACTCGAATCGCTTTCTCCTGAAATTGCTTTTCATATAATAATATTACTGAATCCGACAGCGCTTTTATATCGAATTGCTGAGGATTAGGGGTTACCTTTTTTAATTGTGTGCTGCTCCAAAACAGCAAGTTGTCTACCAGTTCTTTCGTCCTATTCGTATTCTTAGTAAGTGCTGTGATGTGTGTCCGAAACTCTTCCTCGCTAAGAAATCCTTTTTCTTCCAATTGAAGCAGGCCAGATAAAGAATTGAGTGGGCCGCGGAGGTCATGAGAAATAATGGAGAATAATTTGTCTTTGGTGTTATTGAGTCGGCTAAGTTCTTCCGTTTGTGCTTTTAATTCCTCGCCACGCTCGCTGATCTCTTTATTTTTCTTTTCAAGTTGTGCATTCACTGATTTTATTCTTTGGTTACTTCGGTTGAGGAGAAATGCAAAAGCAACGAATACAATTAGCCCTCCCACAGCAACCAGCGATTTTAACCGTTGCGATTTGATTGCTTTGTCTTTCAACTGGTTTTCCTTAGTCAGCAAATCAATTTTCGCGCCATTATATATATTTTCAAGTAGGGCAATTTGCTTGCTCCTCGCTTCATTGTACAAGGAATCATTCAAGGAAATGTATTTTTCAAAATAGGTGGAAGCGCTGGCAAAGTTCGAGTATTGTTGGTAGGCGGACGCCAGCACCTTATACGTGTTGGCAAGTTCATTGCGAAGCCAGAATTTTTTACATAAGGTTTCACTCGCTTTTAATAATTTAATAGCGCGTTCCGTTTTACCGCGGCCTAGATACAATTTACCCAGGCGGTGCATGGTAGAAACTTTTAGGCTGTAGCTTTTATTGCTGTCTGCTATCGCTATGGATTTTAGGTAATTCAATTCAGCCTCTTCCGGTTTATTTTCCTCAACATAAATATCACCAAGCGTTCGCCTTCCAAAGCCTTCAGAATAGCCCTTAGTTTCTGAAATGCCCGCCTCTGCATAGCGCTTTGCAGAATCAAGAACGTGGGTAAGGAAAAAAACGTAAGCGATGTTGTTAAAACTACGTCCAACAATGAATTTCTCATTCGCTCTTTTCGCCCACGTCAATGCCTTCTTAAAAGTTTGTAATGCTTTAGGGTAGTCTTTTTGCTCCACATAAATGGACGCTAGATTATTGAGGCCGTTCCCTATTTCTTTATCATCTCTTAAAGAATCTGAAATCGTAAGGGAATGAGTTGTATTCTCAAGCGCTGCAGGGAAGTCACCCTGTCGGTAGTATATCCAGCCTATGTTGGCCAGCGCACCGGCCAGTCCCTTTTTGTAATCAATAGCTTTCGCCAGCTCACGTGCCTTTACAGCCAAATCCATGGCCGCAACATTATCTCCTTCGCGAATCTGGATTATATATTTATTAAGAATATCAACTTTGATTGAATCATCCGGTCGCTTAAAAATGACCTCAAGACTATCGGGTAGTTTTCCACCCTGCTGGCCAAAACAAGGTATTTCTGCAACTGCAACGATCAATATAAGAGCAGTAAAAAAGAATCTATTGACCATGTTTAAAGCAAATTACCAATAAATGACCGAATTTGATAATAAAAAAAGGATGATGAATGAGCAAGTTCGGGTAAAGCCTTCGGAACAGAAGGGCATATCAGCACACCCTTGAACTGTTCAGTCTTCTAAAAGAATTTAAAAATATTTTTAATGGTATGCACGCATACCAAATATTTTTATACCTTCGTCATCGTTAGCAACTAACCGATGAAAAGAGAGGAAACCATAGACCATAATATTCGTATTGCATGGCATGGAATTTCCAGGATCTACAACCAACAAGCAGCAAAGTATGGTGGTTCTATGTCGATTGGCTTTGCGCTACTTAGTATTCATGGTGACGAAGGAACACCGACAACAAAAATTGGCCCGCTCATGGGATTGGAACCAAGAAGCCTTTCGCGCTTGTTGAAATCCATGGAGGAAAAAAAGTTGATTAAGCGCGTCTCGGATAAAAATGACAAGCGCACGGTGCGCATTATGCTGACCAACGAAGGGAAAAAGAGGAGAGAGCTTTCAAAGGAGATTGTGCTTCGTTTTAACGAGGCGGTTCGCGAAGAAATTCCCGAACAAAAATTAAAAGTGTTTTTTGAAGTCGTTCAGGGAATAAACCAATTAGTAGAAAAAAATAATATACTAAGAAGAGTCAACGTTTAAATTCATCATTGATCAACTCCACACTATGAATCGTACCATTCGCAAAGTAGCTGTATTAGGATCAGGCATCATGGGATCCCGGATCGCCTGCCATTTCGCCAACATTGGCTGTGAAGTTATGTTACTGGACATTGCTCCGAAAGAACTGACCGAGGACGAAAAGAAGAAAAGCTTGACGCTCGATCATCCGGCCGTAAAAAATCGGATCGTAAATGGCGCCTTCGAAGCGACACTAAAGGCCAACCCGGCTTCGTTGTTCAGTAAGAAATTTGCATCCCGCATCCAACTTGGAAATTTTACTGACGACATGCCCAAGATCAAAAACTACGACTGGACGATTGAAGTGGTGGTTGAAAATTTGGACATCAAAAAGAAAGTCTACGAGGAAGTTGAGAAATACAGAACACCCGGAACACTGATTACTTCCAATACCTCAGGCATTCCCATTCATTTAATGGCTGAAGGGAGAAGCGAAGATTTTCAAAAGCATTTTGCAGGCACCCACTTTTTTAATCCTCCACGTTACTTAAAGTTACTGGAAATTATTCCGACCGCCAAAACCGATCCTAGCGTTACTAAATTCTTAATGCATTTCGGTGATCTTTTCTTAGGAAAGACCACGGTGCTTTGTAAAGACACGCCCGCTTTCATTGGCAATCGCGTAGGCGTTTGGGGGTTAATGAAGGTAATTGACTCTATGAAAAAATTCGACCTCAATGTGGATGAGGTTGATAAACTTACTGGCCCGGTAATTGGCAGGCCAAAATCAGCTACCTTCAGAACTTCTGATGTAGTTGGCCTTGACACGCTGGTGAAAGTAGCCAACAACCTTTATACAGGATTGGTAAAAGACGAAGCACGCGAAATATTTAAATTGCCTGAAGTTGTTGAGAAACTCGATAAAAATAAATGGCTGGGGGACAAAACAGGACAGGGCTTTTACAAGAAAACAAAAAATGCAAAAGGAGAAACGGAAATTCTCACCCTCGACCTTAAAACATTAGAGTACAAACCCAAAGCCAAAGCGAAGTTTGCTACACTGGAAACAACAAAAACGATCGACAACCTTAAAGATCGTTTTAAAGTGTTGCTTGCGGGAAAAGATAAAGCCGGTGACTTCTATCGCGATTGTTTCTTTGGTCTTTTTCAATATGTATCGAACCGGATTCCCGAAATCAGTGATGAACTTTTCCGGATTGACGATGCCGTAAGTGGTGGGTTTGGCTGGGATATTGGTCCATTCGAAACTTGGGATGCCGTAGGCGTAGAGAAAAGTCTTCCCTTGATGGAAGCGGCTGGATATAAACCCGCGCAATGGGTATACGATATGGTTGCCTCGGGCAATAAATCATTTTATAAAAGCGAAGCCGGGTTAAAAAAATATTATGACATCCCTTCAAAATCTTATCAATCCATTCCGGGGAGAGAAAGCTTTGTGATCCTTGAAAACAAAAGTGAAAATGTGGTTTGGAAAAACCCCGGATCAAAGATTTACGACCTTGGCGATGGTGTACTCAACTTCGCATGGCATACCAAGAGCTACACATTGGGTAGTGAAGTAATCGAAGGGTTAAACAAAGCGATTGACCTGGCAGAAAAAGATTATCGAGGTTTAGTGATTGGCCATCAAGGTTCAGATTTTTCTTTAGGTGCCAACCTTGGTTTGGTTTTCATGTATGCCATCGAGCAAGAATATGACGAGATCGATTTCATGATTAAGCATTTTCAAAACTCGGTGATGCGGATTCGCTATTCATCGGTACCTGTTGTCGTGGCGCCTCAAAGCCGCACGTTAGGTGGTGGCTGCGAAATGACCATGCATGCGGATATTGCTATGGCCGCTGCTGAAACGTATATCGGCCTCGTTGAAGTAGGTGTTGGACTAATTCCCGGGGGTGGTGGAACAAAAGAATTTACCAAACGGGTAAGTGATGCCCTGCAAGAAGGCGATGTGGAGTTAAATGCCTTGCAAAATGCGTTCATGAATATCGCCACCGCAAAAGTGGCCACCTCTGCCGAGGAAGCGCGTGAAATCGGGATATTGAAAAAATTGGATCGCATAACCATGAACAAAGACCGTCAGCTTGCCGATGCCAAAGAAGCTGTGATCGAGTTGGCCGATGCTGGCTATACCATGATGCCTCAAGCCCGGAACATCAAAGTACAAGGTCGCACAGGCCAGGCATTGTTCCTTGCGGGATTGCAAGGTATGCAAATGGGTAGGTACATTTCTGAGCACGATGCCAAAGTTGCCAAATGGATAGCGAACGTAATGTGCGGTGGCGATTTGACTTCTCCACAAGAAGTGAGCGAACAATATTTATTGGATTTGGAACGCGAAGCTTTTTTATCGCTGACAGGAGAGAAAAAGACGTTGGAAAGGATTCAGGCGATATTGACAGGGGGAAAACCGTTGAGAAACTAGAAGTAGGCAGTGGCAGGATACAGTCGGCAGTAAATTAAGACTTCGATTGAACGAACAGTGCTAAATAAAATGAGTAATTTAAAAGGTCACAGGGATCTAATTGTTTACCAGAAAGCTTTTGCATTAGCGATGAAGATATTTCAGGTTACCAAGAAATTTCCAAAGGAAGAGAAGTATACATTGGTGGATCAAGTTTAGTGAGATGGAACAGGCGGCAGAAGAAGTAGGTCGAATGTTGAATAGCATGATTGAAAATCCAGAGAAATTTTTACCAAAAGAAAAAATTAAAGTCTAGTCGTAATATTACTGCCAACTAATTGAAATAAAACTTTAAAAGTAGCTCCAGACTGCTAACTGTCGTCTGCAGACTGCCAACTTAAAACAATTACAACGAAAACAACAAAACCATGGAAGCTTACATAGTCGCTGGATTTCGCACCGGAGTGGGAAAAGCAAAAAAAGGAGGTCTTCGTTTCACGCGGCCTGATGATTTGGCTGCCGATGTGATCAAGCATCTGGTAAAATCAATTCCGGGTTTGGAAAACAAAATGGTCGATGACCTGATTGTTGGCAATGCCGTGCCCGAGGCAGAACAAGGCATGCAGATGGGTAGAATGATTTCCTTGATTGCGCTTGGGCTGGACGTTCCCGGGATGATCGTCAATCGATATTGTGGTTCAGGTATTGAAACCATCGCGATCGCCAGTCAGCGGATACAAGCCGGACAAGCAGACATCATTATTGCGGGAGGAACAGAGTCCATGTCGCTAGTTCCTGTGATGGGATTTCGCACGGCCTTGAATTACACCATCGCGAAAGATAATCCAACCTACTACACCAGCATGGGCCTTACGGCCGAAGAGGTTTCCAAGCAATTCAAAATCACTCGCGAAGAACAAGATCAGTTCTCTTACGAATCGCACATGAAAGCGGCCGCTGCCTGGAAAGAAGGAAAATTCAAAGATGAAGTAGTGCCTATCACCGTGAAAGAAGTGTATGTGGATGAAAACATGAAAAAGAAAACCCGTGAGTACATCCACGACAAAGACGAGGGCATTCGCATCGACACCAGCGTGGAAGGGCTTTCAAAATTGAGACCTGTCTTTGCCGTTGGAGGAACAGTCACGGCTGGAAACTCTTCTCAAACTTCCGATGGTGCCGCTTTTGTGGCGGTGATGTCTGAGCGAATGGTGAAGCAGTTGAATTTAAAACCCATCGCACGTATGGTGAGTTATGCTACGGCTGGCGTTGACCCACGCATCATGGGCATCGGTCCGGTGGCGGCTATTCCTAAAGCTTTAAAAAATGCTAACCTAAAGTTGAACGACATTGATCTGATTGAACTGAACGAAGCCTTTGCTGCCCAATCATTGGCGGTGGTGAAAGAACTCGGCATCGACAGAAAAAAATTAAATGTGAACGGTGGCGCCATTGCCGTTGGCCATCCTCTCGGATCTACTGGCGCTAGGTTGTCCGTTCAGTTATTCAATGAATTAAGAAGGCAAAAGAAAAAATACGGAATGGTAACCGCTTGCGTAGGTGGAGGGCAAGGGGTAGCGGGGATTTATGAGTTATTGAATTAGCCTTAAGAGGCAAGTATCAAGACGTAAGACTGATGCACAATTTCAAAGAGCTAAAGGTATGGCAAATTTCAAGGCAACTGGTAAAAGAGATCTATAAATTGACGACACAATTTCCTGCTGAAGAGAAATATGGATTGATTTCTCAAATAAGAAGGTGTGTCGTTTCAATCCCAACAAACATTTCTGAAGGCTGCGGAAGAAATACGGATAAAGATTTTGCTCACTTTCTAAATATAAGTTTAGGTTCAGCTTATGAATTAGAAACACTTCTAACACTCAGTTTGGATCTAGAGCTTATCTCCGATAAGGAATCAGAACCAATTCAACTTAAAATTTCAGAGATTCAAAAAATGACTTTTGGCTTAATCAAGACGTTGCGCCAAGAGTCTTATTTCTAACGTCTTGCTACTTATGTCAATTAAATAATTATGAGTACTACAACACAAACCAAAAACGCAATCAAAGGTGGGGAATTTTTGATCCGCGAAACACAAGCGCACGAGATCTTCATTCCGGAAGAATTTAACGAAGAACAAAAAATGATCATGCAGCAATGCAAAGACTTTTTGGATAAAGAAGTTACACCACGGCTGGATGAAATTGATTCCATGAAAGATCCTAAACTCATGCCCAGCATTCTCACGAAAGCGGGAGAGTTGGGATTGTTGGGAACTTCCGTTCCGACTGAGCTAGGTGGCTTCGGTATGGACTTCAACACGACCATGCTGGTGGCCGAGGTGATTGGCGGTGGACACTCCGTAGCCGTTGGTCTCTCCGCACACACGGGCATTGGCACCTTGCCCATTTTATACTATGGCAACGAGGCCCAAAAGAAAAAATATGTTCCTAAGCTGGCTACGGGCGAATGGAAGGCGGCCTATTGTCTAACTGAGCCCGACTCCGGCTCGGATGCGAACTCAGGAAAAACTAAAGCCGTGCTGACGCCCGATGGAAAACACTACCTCATCACCGGACAGAAAATGTGGATCACCAACGGTGGCTTTGCGGATATCTATATCGTATTCGCCAAAATTGAACACGACAAAAACCTGAGTGCTTTCATCGTGGAAAAAACATTTGGTGGCATCACCATGAATGAAGAAGAGAAAAAGATGGGTATTAAAGGTTCCTCCACACGGCAGATCTTCTTTAACGACTGCAAAGTGCCCGTTGAAAATTTGTTGAGCGAACGCGAAAATGGATTTAAGATTGCGGTGAACATTTTAAACATCGGCCGAATAAAATTAGGGATCGCTGCAGTGGGCGGTTCAAAAGCCACCATCAGCCAGGCAATCAAGTATTCCAAAGAGCGCAAACAGTTTGGCACATCGATTTCAAATTTTGGCGCGATCAAACACAAAATTGCCGAAGCGGTAACAAAAATATTTGCTTCTGAGTCCGCGCACTACCGCGCCTCGCAAAACATCGATGACGCGTACAATGCTTTTATCGCCAGTGGAATGGATTCGGCTAAATCAAGGTTGAAAGCCTTAGAAGAATTTGCGATCGAATGTGCGATCTTGAAAGTGCACGGCTCTGAAGTGTTGGATTTCTCTGTAGACGAAGGCGTACAAATTTATGGCGGCATGGGCTTCTCTGCCGAAGGGCCAATGGATCGTGCTTATCGCGATGCGCGCATCAACCGGATTTTTGAAGGCACCAACGAAATCAATCGGCTCCTCACCATCGACATGCTGATGAAACGTGCGATGAAAGGATCCTTGGATCTGATGACGCCTGCCATGGCCGTGCAAAAAGACCTGATGGCTATCCCCGACTTTGGTGCCAGCGATGACACCGCCACTTTTGCCAAAGAGAAAAAAGCATTGGCGAACTTGAAGAAGGCAGGGTTGATGGTTTCGGGTGCTGCCGCGCAAAAATTCATGGCCAAACTATCCGATGAACAAGAAGTGCTGATGAGCCTTGCCGACATGCTCATCGAAATTTACGTGGCGGAATCAGCGCTGCTGCGTGTGGAGAAACTCATTGGCATCAAAGGCGAAAAAGCTTGTGAGATACAGAAAGAGATCGCGATGATTTACTTGCACGAAGCCATCGAGAAAGCAGCCTCTGCCGGAAAGCAAGCGATTTATGCTTTTGCCGAAGGCGATGAACTGCGCCTGATGCTGCTGGGCTTGAAACGCTTTACTAAAATCGATCCTTACAACTTGAAGGAAGCAAGAAGAAAGGTAGCCAACTACGCGATTGAAAAAGGGGCGTATCCATTCTAAGACGTTAGACGTAAGACTCAAGTATCAAGACGAAGCCCGGAAGAGATTCCGGGCTTTTTTTTACTTTTAACCTGTTATGAAGAAGATACTTCTTTGTTGCTCTCTATTACTAAATTGTCAACTCCGTAAAGTGGGTTTAAAGATTATAGGCAAGAAAAAATTGGAATTCCTATGATGCACAAACTTACTACGACACCCAAGGTATGACTGGAGTTAAATCCCCATGCGCCTTACTAGCATAGAGTGTCAATAATATTAGAGATTGATCCACGATAGCAAAGTGTCAAATTTGCGTTCCCTTTGCTATATTACACATAAACACTATGGCTTTACAGATGAAGAACTCGATTTCATCACAAACTACGATATAAAATACCGCATGGGTAAGGAACTGGAGGAGGAAGACTGATTCTTATGTTATCAGGGCCGCCAGCTTATGATTTTAATTGCCGTAAATCACTGATTTACTGTTTATTGCTTATGTAACGGTTATGTAACTGAAACACTATGGAGGAGAAGAAAAAGAAAGGCAAAGTAAAAAAAAAGCAACCAGCAAATCGGGCAGCCCGTTTCAACGAAATTCTTCTTTACACCACGCCCAATGGCAGCGTAAAAGTTGAAATCTATTTACAAAACGAAACCGTGTGGCTCACCCAACAAAAAATTGCCGATTTGTTTGGAGTGCAAAGACCTGCCGTTACCAAACACTTGAAAAATGTTTTTGAAACAGGGGAATTGAAAGAAGAAGTGGTTAGTTCCATTTTGGAACATACCACTCAGCACGGTGCGATAGAAGGAAAAACGCAGGAAACAAAAGTAAAATACTACAATCTGGATGCAATTATCTCGGTTGGCTATCGCGTAAACAGCAGGCAGGCAACCGCCTTTCGTATCTGGGCAACGGAACGATTAAAGGAATACATCATCAAAGGTTTTACTATGGATGATGAGCGCCTGAAAAATCCGAACAACATTTTCGGTAGAGATTATTTTGAAGAGCAGCTTGCCCGCATCCGCGACATCCGCAGCAGCGAGCGGAGGTTCTACCAAAAAATAACCGACATCTACTCGCAATGCAGTGCCGATTATAATGAAGAAACACTAAGCACTAAAGATTTTTTTGCCACGGTACAAAATAAATTACATTGGGCAATAACAGGGCGAACTGCAGCCGAACTAATCACGGCAAGAGTGGACAGCACAAAAGAAAACATGGGCTTAACTACCTGGAAGAATGCGCCTAAAGGAAGCATTCGGAAAACAGATGTGGGCATTGCAAAAAACTATCTGAACGAAAATGAATTAGATGGCTTGAACCGCATCGTAACCATGTACCTGGATTATGCCGAAAGTCAGGCGTTGAAAGGAGTGGTGATGAATATGAAAGATTGGATAGTAAAGCTAGATGCATTTTTGCAGTTCAATGAAACAGCTCTTCTAAAACATCAGGGGAAAGTATCACACGAAGTTGCTTTATCACTTGCCGAAGGTGAGTTTGAAAAATATCGCGTTGCGCAGGATAAAATAATGGAAAGCGATTTTGATAAAGCCGTAAAAAAATTGGAAGGAGCAAAACCGAAGAAAAAAGACAAATAGTGCCTGAAAAAGTAAAACAATTGTAGCGTGACAATAAAAGCACAAATAGGCAATGCCGAACTGCTGAAACTCAATAAAACAGCCTTTTTTTGCAGTCGTCAAATTCCAGCATCTACTGTATTAAAGTGCTATGATTGGGCAATTGCACAACGAGAAGTCGGTACGTGTGTTATTAGTGGTTTCCATAGCACAATAGAGAAAGATGTGCTGCACTACCTGTTAAAAGGAAAGCAGCCAATAATTGTAGTTCTTGCGCGGGGCTTAAAGCAGGAAATAGAACCTGTGTTTAAAAAACCCATAGATGAAGGTAGATTACTTATTGTTGCTCCATTTGGAGCTGATATAAAAAGGGTAACTAGCAAAACAGCACAGATAAGAAACATGATGATGGTTGAATTAGCGAATGAGATAACCGTTGGTTATGCAAGTAAAGATGGACAGCTAGAGAAATTGCTGAGTAACTCAAAGAAAGCGATACAATATATCGTTCAACAATGAATTAATACACAACTAAACCACCCACACTAAGTCATTGCCGTGATGTGGTCGGCAAATTTGATGTGGCTTTTTTTGATCTGGACATGGGGAATTGAAAAGAGATAGCTTTGAAAATTATTCTAAATTGAATTCAGAAAATGAAAAAAGCCATCTTTATTCTTCTATGCATAAGCTTTTGGAACTGCAACCGAAGAGCTGAAAAATCAAAACCGGAAGACGTTGACAGTTTAAACTCTGAATCGACAAAGAAAGATTCTGTAAAAACAGAAGAATTTGATTACCAAAACCTGGAGAGCTATTTGGTGCCAAACGAACTGGGCACTTCAAAATTTCAGTTGGTAAACGTTGACTGCTCCGTTTTAATTTATCCAAACGAAATGCAGATTGATGCGTTGAAAAAAGGAAATGAGGAAGATTTTTCTACCATTGCAGACGATGCCATGTTTTATCATTATGAAGCGTCCAAATATCTCGACTCTGCAGGGATTAAAACTATAAGCGCATCCGAAAAGGAGCTGATAAAATTTGTGGGCGAAAAGCAGACTTGGACGTTGAACATCAGGGCCGCCAACAGACCCGGCTGGAATATCATTTTCTTCAAAAGAAATAAGAGTCCTAAAATCTTTGGAAGCTTTGCTTTAATTAACGAGGAGATTAAAACCTATTTCGAAAAATAAGAGCCGCTGTCGTAATCCTGAAATGTTTCAATGAATAAAAAAGGAAATTAATCCTGTGGCGATTAACGTTCCTCCTGTGATTATTCCCGCATTGTGCTCCAACTTATGCCAGTTGAATTTATTGGCGCTGTGGTAAGCCACTTTCACCCAAGTCAACATACCGGCAATTGTTACGGTGAAATAAATTGCCGACAGAATAAAAGCCCAGGCGATACTTTCTGTGCCCGCGGCCAAAAAAAAAGCTTCAATTTCAAGGCAAGGTGAAAAAAACATCGCCAATGACAGACTAAAAATCATTTGTCGTTTAGAGTTTTGGTGCGGCTGATCAGCCACATGAAAATGCTTGTGCACGTGATGGCGATAAATGAAAATAAGCCCGATGGAAATAAGTACAACGGGAGCAAAAAATTTTGTGATCGTTTCAAACTTCCGCGAAAGCTCCCACCCAAAAAAAGCCAGCCCCCACCCGATGAGTAGTGTACTGGCCACGTGGGCAAGCCCGCTGATCAACGTAACATTCGTAATCTCGGCCAACGACCATTTTTCTTTCCGGCCAATAGCCAAAACCGGAAGCCAATGGTTGGGGATGATCGCATGAAGCAGACTTAGCAATAAACTTCCGGTGATCAGGGCAACCATTAATTATTTTTTTTCGATCAGCAAATTAGCCAATCCATTACACTTGAATGAAATTTATTCCGCAGCATTTTTCAGCACATTGAGTAGTTCAAAGGAGCCCTGCGTAACAACTTTATTTTGAAAATCATTCAGCAAGCTTTCATTTCCTTCAATTTCAACAAAACCACTGTCGGTTGCGCCTACTACAATTTCCTTCAATTCATAAACGTGCTTTGCCGCGTCTTTTTCAACAAAAATGTAATGCTTCCCTTCAAAATTCACGAGTGCGCTCAGCGGAAGCGCTAAGGCCGCATTCGATCCCGTTTCGATCAATGCGCTGAAATAGGTTCCTGGAATCATGGTCTGGTCTTCGCCAACAAAATGGCAATGTACGCGGACAGTTCGCTCTGGTGTAATTTCCTTTCCGATTAAAAATACATTTGCAAGCCGCTCTTTGGTTTCATTCGATAGCGTAATGTGCACTACCTGACCGACTTTTAATTTGGGAATATCCTTTTCAAAAACCTGAGCCTCACCATGCACGTGGTCGGTATCGACAATGCGAAACATAATGTCGGTGGGAGTTACATACATGCCAATATTCACGTTGACCTGAGAAACAAATCCCGTTATGGGCGAGATAATGTTGACCGTACTCTTTATTTCACCCGTCTCAATGTCGGTGGGATTGATGTTTACCAATTTTAATCGGGCTTTGAGTCCTTCCACTTTTGCCTTCGTGCCAAAATAATTTGACTTCGCCTGTTGAAGAGACTTTAAAGCATTTACATTTTCGTTGGCAAGATCGAGCTGGCGGTTATACTCTTGTTCTAAAAAGCCAAGTTGATTTTTGCTTTCCAAATAATCTTGTTGCAGTTGGATATAATTCGGGTGCTCCATCACCACAATCGTCTGTCCTTTATTTACATGCATGCCTTGAAGGAGTTCGGTAGATTTTACAAAGCCACCCAAGGGGGCTGAAATTGAAACCAGGTTTTGCGGAGGCACATCAAGCATTCCGTTGGCTTTAATGCTTCCGCTGATGTTTCTTTTCTTCAGGCTACCTAACGAAATCGCTATTGACTTGAATTGCTCATCGGTCAGCGAAACTTCATTCAATGCCTTTGGTATTGAAGTTGTTTCGTTTTCCGTGTCTTTAATTCTATTTCCAGAGCAAGAAAAAATTGCAAGTGCTGAACAGACGGTGAGAAATTTTATGTTTTGATTCATTTGAGTCGTTGATTAAATTTTTCCTAAAAGAAATTCAAGTTTGAGGACAGATTGATTGTATAGATTTATGGCTTGCAGGTAGTTTCCTTTAATTCCGAGTGAAATCTTTAGCGACTGCAAATATTCGATGTAGCCAATCTCACCGGCATGAAACGCTTTACGCGATTGAGTCAAAATTAACTCAGCATTTTTCAAAGCACTGGTTTCGTAGTAATTAAGCGAGGCCGCATTTTTTTTCAGTTCGAGAATAGCCTGTGCATAATTTCCGTCAAGGACGGTTTCATAATTCTGGGCGTTTTTTCGTGTGGCATCTTCTTGAAATGAAGCTGCCTTGGCGCGTGCTAAATTGGGTTTTATCCAAAGTGGAATAGCCAAGCCCAGCTCAAACCCAGTAAACTGTTTGTTCCTACCATAGAAAACATCGGTGTTATTTGTCTTTTGAAATCCCGTCAAGCTTTGAGTAAACGCACCGACCATCAAATCAGGCATTATTTTACTGCGCTCTACACGTTTAAACTGCCGACTGATGGCTACGTCTTGTTGAATTAATTTTAAAGACGGGTTATTTTTAATTTGCAATGAATCTAATTCAGGGGGTAATGGCCGTTTTTTTAATTTATCAGATGCCGTGACCAATTCTCCGCTTTTTAATAAAGCCTGCAATCGCGCCCCGGAAATTTCAATGTCAGCCAAATTGCGTTGCTGTTGATTTTGGATTTCCATTTTTTGAGTTTCAGCCGTTGTTTTCTCCAACAAATTGCTTTCACCGGTTTTGTATCGTAACGCAGAGGCATTGGCAAAATCATTGTACAAGCTGTCTTGGGTAAATAATAATACTTTTAGTGCTTCTTGGTAGAGCATTTCGTGGTAGATCGACTTCACATCATAGACCAGATTGTTTTGTTGCACGATTAAATTTTGCTTCGCCCCAGTTACTTGCTCTTGGCCCAATTTTACCTGGTTGACCATCGCTGACGGAAAGGGAATATTTTGTTGTAGCGTAAGGTTGTTATCCTGATACAAGGAGTTGTATTGGCCATGCATCCATACGGCTGATAGCTTACCGATGTCAGTGCCGGCTTTCTTCATCTCTTTGTAATAATCAATTTGGTATTCGGCTGATTTTATTCCGAGATTATTTTTCAGTGCAGTTTGTACCGCTTCTTCTAAACTTAAATTCTGGGAATAGGCAAACGAGGAAATTGTTAAAAATATTCCCAGAATTTTAAATTTTAATCCCGATAAGTTTCGGGATTGAATTTTGAATGAACTCATGTCTTTAAACATTTTGTGAGGATTTCACGATGGCTGTAATAATTTTTATTATTTCTTCGATATCGCTCAGGTAAGCTGAGTAATCCATCTTTACGAATTGACTTTTTTGAAGAAGACGCAGCCAGTATCTGGTTTCACGAGCTTCTTTTGAGGCGATGCTCATTTTCGAGATAAAATCTTTTCTTGATTGAGCAGCGGTTGCCTCTTCGGTATTGGCACCAATAGAGGTACCTGATCTAAGCAATTGTTTGGAAATCACATATTCCCTGTGATCAACAAGAATTGAATAAAGCGTAATCATTGATATCGCAAAATCAAATGACTTGTTAAGAATAATGTTTTCTTTCATTGTATGATCATTTAAAATTTAGAATTCAAAACTTAGAATTAGGCTTTTCAAAGTAAGTGTAAAGCACAGGCAGTACGATCAACGTAAGCAAGGTGGCAGAAATTAACCCGCCAATCACAACCGTTGCGAGTGGTCTTTGGACTTCTGCGCCTGAGGTTTGCGAAAGCGCCATTGGTAAAAAACCCAGCGAAGCGACTAAAGCGGTCATCAGCACTGGACGCAGCCGCGTTTGCGTTCCGGTTTTTACAACGTCAAATAGATTTAAATCTGAATTCTCTTTTCTTAGGCGATTAAATTCCGCTATCAAAACGATGCCGTTGAGTACAGCTACACCAAAGAGCGCGATAAATCCAACACCTGCAGAAATGCTGAACGGCATTCCACGTGCCCATAAAGCCACAACACCTCCGATGGCCGACAAAGGAATAGATGAAAAGATGAGAAGGCTTTCCTTAATGGAATGAAAAGTGAAATAGAGCAAAATGAAAATCAACAGCAACACCACCGGCACAGTAATTATCAGTCTTTTTTTTGCCTCTTCTAAATTTTTAAAAGAGCCACCATATTTTAAAAAGTATCCCGGATCCATTTTTAGCTGTTTATTGATTTTAACGTTCATTTCTTTTACAATGCTTTCTACATCTCTTCCACGCACGTTGAAACCTACCGCAATCCTTCGCTTGGCATCATCGCGTTGTATCTGATTGATACCAGATTGAAGCTCAATAGTGGCCAATTGTTCTAGGGGAATCTGTCTTCCATTGGATGCGGTGACGTACAACTCTTTGATGTCGTCTATACTTCTGCGATTTTGTTGATCCAATCGAACTACCAAATCGAATCGTCTTTCTTTCTCGTAAATCATTCCCGCGGATTCGCCCGCGAAACCACTTCGAAGCACCTGATTTACTTCTTCAATACTCAGCCCAAACATGGCTAATTTGTCGCGATTGAAAGTAACTACAATTTGAGGAAGGCCCCCAACGGGCTCTACATAAATATCCTCTGATCCTTTAACCGTGCTGGCAATTTTTCCGACCTTTTCTGCATAAGCGACAAGCAAATCCAAGTCTTCTCCATAAATTTTTATCACCACATCCTGGCGTGCACCCGTCATTAGTTCGTTGAACCGCATTTGAATGGGCTGTTGAAACCCAAACATCACGCCCGGCATTTCTTCATAAAGTTTTGCCGACATCTTATCAGCAAGTTCTTCTCGCGTGCTGCCACTTACCCACTCACCGCGATCTTTAAGAACGATAAGTAAGTCGGCATTTTCGATCGGCATTGGATCGGTAGGTATTTCAGAAGTACCGATTTTGCCAATGACTTTTTTTACCTCCGGAAAATTATCCATCAATACTTTTGCACTTCTTTGCGTGGTCTGTGTCATTTGTGTAAGCGAGCTGCCAGTAAGGATTTTGGTGTCCACGGCAAAATCGCCTTCATCCAACGTAGGTATGAACTCACCCCCCAATTGAAGGAATAATAAAAGACTTAACGCAAAAAGGAAAATCGATGACGCTACAATTGCTTTTCTGCGATGAAGGGCAAACGAGATGACAGGCTCATAAATCATGTGGAAGAAGGCAATGATTTTGTCAGAAATATTTTTTTTATGAACCGATTTCTTACTAAGAAAAAGCGAAGAGACCATGGGCACATAGGTTAATGATAAAAGCAGGGCGCCAAGAATTGCAAAAGCAACGGTCTGCGCCATGGGCTTAAACATTTTACCTTCAATGCCTACTAAAGTGAGGATGGGAATGTACACAATCAAAATAATGATTTGACCGAATGCTGCCGAGTTCATCATTTTCGAAGCGGAGAGTTTTACTTCTTCGTCCATTTCTATTTGCGTAAGTTTTTTAATGGAGTTTGAAGATGCCAAATGATGCAGCGTGGCTTCTACAATAATCACGGCTCCATCAACGATCAACCCAAAGTCAATTGCTCCCAAACTCATCAGGTTTCCGGAAACGCCAAAGAAATTCATTAAGCTAATCGCGAAAAGCATCGCTAACGGAATCACCGAAGCTACCACGAGACCAGCACGCAGATTGCCGAGCATCAATACCAAAACAAAAATGACAATCAACGCGCCTTCGGCAAGATTTTTAGTAACGGTGTAAATGGCATTGTTTACCAACTTGGTTCGGTCGAGATACGGTTCGATAACAATCCCTTCGGGTAATGTCTTTTTAATTTGTTCGATACGTTCTTTTACTTTTTCGATTACAAAAGATGAATTAGCACCTTTCAACATAAGCACAACCGCCCCTACTACTTCACCCTCATTGTTATAGGTAATTGCTCCGTAGCGTGTTGCATTTCCATAGCGTACCCGCGCCACATCTCGAATCAAAATTGGTAATCCATTCGGGTTGTTTCGAATGACAATCTTTTCGATGTCATCAAGGTTCTGCGCTAAACCTTCACTGCGAATAAAGAAGGCGTAAGGCTTCTGGTCAATGTAAGCCCCGCCTGTGTTCTGATTATTTTTTTGCAGCGCGGAGAAAATTTCGTTGATTCCCACATTCATACTACGAAGCTTATCGGGATTTACGGCTACTTCGTATTCTTTTAGTTTTCCACCCCAGCTGCCTACATCCGCCACTCCGGGGGTTCCCAGCAATTGCCTGCGCACAATCCAATCCTGAATCGTTCGTAATTCCATGGCATCGTATTTATTTTCATAACCCTTGGCAGGCCGGATGATATATTGATAAATTTCGCTTAGCCCTGTAGAAAGGGGACCAAGAATTGGCGTGCCTGTGCCGTTTGGGATCATCGACTTGGCGACAGAGAGCCGCTCGTTCACTTGCTGCCGTGCCCAGTACACATCGGTTTCATCGGTAAAAACGATCGTGACTACAGAAAGACCAAACCGGGAAAAAGAACGCATCTCTATGATATTCGGAATGGTGGCCATCGTTTGCTCCACCGGAAAAGTAACGAGTCGCTCGATTTCGTTTGCGGCCAACGAAGGTGAAACCGTGAGTACCTGCACCTGATTGTTGGTGATGTCAGGTACAGCATCAATGGGTAATTGGGTTAAGGAATATGAGCCCCAGGCAATGAGCGCAAGGGTGAGCATGCCAATAATTATTTTATTCCTTATGGAAAAGGAAATAATGCCATTCAACATGGTAGAATCTTAAAAAATTAAAAAAAGTGAAATTGGCTTGACCGTAATTGCCAAGCAAGAAAGGAGGTCAGCCAAGTTTAGGCGGCTGAAAGATTTTGCTAAGGGGGGAAGAGATGAAACGCGCTGAATAAAATGAAATGTGACTGACTTGGGAAATCAATTCTTTTTCTTGCAAGGCAATTTTGGGAAGTGGTAACGCTAAAACAGATGCGGTGAAAGAATGCGCGGGATCTTTGAATGGCAGCTTATTATCATTGGCATCGTGAGAAACATTAGTCTTGTAGTGCATCACCAAAAATTCCCAAAACGAAATGTCGCTCACCAATTTCTTGTGTTCCTGATAATGCTCGATGAGCACAGGAAGCCGCAATACTTCATGAAACTCTGTGTTGGAGTTGATGTATAAAATCAGGAGCGGTATGGCCAAAAGGTGTTTCAAGGATGCAAAGGTAAGAAAATAATAGGGGAAATGAAGATACTAATCTCGTCTAAACGCAGCGAATGGGTAACACTATATAAAAAATAAAGGATAGTGCTAAATTTAAACGCTTGCGATTATCTAGTATAGTCCGACATATTTTAAATTTTTAGTATTTTTAAAGCAATCGCTTTGTGTCAAACGGAAAAGATAGCGCGATAGCGCTTATCATCTGGCCTACTTTTCATGTACAAGACCGTTGTGTTTTGTAAGTAATTGAATCCTTCCCAAATGTCAAAAATTAGAATATTAGCAACGGAAGATGACCCCATTCACGAGGAAAAACTCCGAATGGTAATGGACTCGTTAAAATATGAACTAATTGATGTTATCGTTGATCCACATCAGGTTATTCCTATAATTCGTGCTACGAATCCAGATGTTTTGTTAATGGACATCGCTTTGAATAGTGACATTTCGGGAATTGATTTAGTTAATAAGATCAATGAATTATACGATATCCCAACTGTTTTTATAACCTCATTTCGAGATTCTGAAACCTTTAACCAAGCCAAAGAAACACAGCCTGCTGCTTACATTACTAAACCGTATAAGGCGGAAGAATTGGAGCGAAGCATAGAACTAGCTGTTTTTAGTAAGCAAAAAGAAAGAAAAAGCATAGTAAGCACTAAAAATGATAATAGTACAATGCATCTCTTCGTAAAAGATGGCATTTCACTTACTAAGGTGCTTCTCTCAGCTATCGGCTATATTGAAGCGTATGATAAGTATTGCTACATTCATACACAGCACAAAAAGTACATGGTAAAGGAAAGATTGAAAAATATAGCTGATCAACTCCCAGACCAACTTTTTTTGCAAGTACATCGCTCTTTTATCATAAACCTCGAGGCAATAGACGATATTCAACTGGCTCAAAGTAATCTATCGATTGGAGGGAAGAAAATTGGAATAGGGAAAACGTACAAGCAATCTTTACTTTCCAGAATTAGCACACTAGGGTAATTTTTTTTATATTGGTTTATAAATGGTTCTCTCCAATAGAATAAAACAAATAACTAGCCGATCTGATCTCCTTTTTTGGGTGGCTTCGGTAGGTAAAAATAAGATTTGTGAACTGACAAGGGTCTCCGGGTTTATTGTTGAAGACGACAATGAACACATCACTTTTTTTCTTCCTAAACAATTATTTGGCATCATTGAGCCCACACTGGCAGTTAAATCGAAAATCAGCTTTTTAATGGCCTCCATTCAAAACTTTGAGTCTTATCAGATAAAAGGAACATATAAAAGTCATCAACTGTGCAAGGAGGAATATATTGATTTCTATAGGTTGAAAGTCCTTAAAATCACAGATATACTAAGTGGTATGGGGATGAATGGAAATGGGATTTTTGGTTATTTACTTGAGCAACCCAGTATTGCGGTTACGATGCAATGTACGGATGTATACGAGCAGACACCAAAACCTGGAACAGGCGGTAAATTAATTGATTGAGGTTTTATGATGAACAAATTAACACAGGATATGCTTCCGGCCTTTCAAGGAGTTATTCCCCCAACGCTTGCTACTGTCTCAGATGATGGAATACCAAATGTGACGTATATTTCTCACGTCCATTACATTGATGAGGAGCACATTGCCTTATCACGCCAGTTTTTTAGCAAAACGTGGAAAAACATCAATGAGAATCCCCATTTTACGGTGGCCGTAACCTGCCCAGAAACTTTCACACTTTGGAAAATTAATGTAAGCTATCAGGAAGAGGAAAAGGAAGGCGGCTTGTTTGAAGAAATGGACATGATCATCACTGCGATCGCTTCTATGCAGGGCATGGAAGATACTTTCAAGTTACAGTCTGCTGTTATCTGCAAAGTTGAGTCAATTCAAACGCTAGTACTCAATGGAAAAATCAATTGAGTTTTTAGAGAAGGATCTCAAAGAAGAAAAGAGAAAGAACGTACTTTTAAAAAATGTTGCGGTAGAACTGGCAAACCTTTCTCCTTTGAAGAGAAAGCTTAATAATATCCTAGAGTTATTAGACAATAACTTCAATTTAAAGCACACCATTCTTTTATTTCCAGCAATGAATGATACCGTACTTCGGGTATTTGCCAGCCGTGGATTTGCCGATCCGGGAATTGGTGTAGAGATACCCTTTAATTATGGTGTGGTAGGCACTGTGGCCAGCAAAAAGAAAAAATTAAGAGTTTCCCGTTTATCACAATATCGAAGATATGCAAATGCCTTTCTCAAGAAGGATGAATCAATTACGCAAACCATCAAACTTCCTGGACTTCCTAATGCTGAAAGCCAGGTGGCCTTTCCTTTAATTGCAAATAATGAATTGGTAGCCGTTTTATCTTGTGAAAGTGAAAACATTATGTTTTTTCATCAAACAGATGAGGATTTATTGATGACGCTATCTAAGCAAATTGCGTTATCAATTCAAAACTCCATCATCTATGAGCAATTGGAAGAACGTGTAAAGCTTCGTACCAAAGAACTGGAAAACTTAAATAAAACAAAGGATCGACTATTTACTATTATTGGGCACGACCTCAGAAGTCCTGTTACCTCCCTGGAAGGGCTCGCTGAACTATTTGAATATTACAACTCGGAAGGGAAAAATGAGAAGTTAAAGGAACTAGGGCCAAGAATAAGTTTTGCAGCAAAGAACGTAAATCAATTGCTCGACAACCTATTGAATTGGTCGCTGGGTCAGCGAGATGGGCTTCGATGTGTGCCTCAAAATATAGAATTACACTCTTTAGTGGCAAAAGTTCATCTGCTTTTCAATGATTTTATTGCCTCTAAGAATATTCATTTTTCTCAATCTGTAGACGCCAAAGCATCCGTATTTGCTGATTACAATATGATTTTCAGTGTACTTAGAAATGTCATCAGCAATTCCATAAAGTTTACTCCCTCAGGCGGGCAGGTTGAAGTATCCACCAATGAAATTGAGGACAAAGTTCAAATCACAATCAAAGATACTGGCATTGGTATTAGTAAAGAAAAGATTGAAACGTTGTTTTCACTTCAGAAAAATAGAAGCACTCTGGGAACTGATCGTGAACGGGGATCAGGCTTAGGCCTGGTGCTTGTCAACGATTTCATGCGTCTCAATAAAGGAAGCATCCATATTGATAGTTCAAAGGCAGGGACCAGCGTCCAACTGCTACTTCCCACGCAATAATCATTTTTTCGCTCCCTTTTTTAAGCCATTCGCTCCCAGATCAGGGACGTTCATTCCTTTTTTTATCTTCTCATTCTTCATCTACGCATGTTTGACCTACGAAATCAAACTTAAATGAAGAAAAAATGAAAACCATATTAGTAACAGGAGCCACAGGAGCCCAGGGAGGAAGTGTAGCTCGCCATTTATTACAACAGGGAGATTTTAAGGTAAGATGCCTCACCCGAAACCCTGAATCGGATGCGGCCCTTGCACTCAAATCCAAAGGCGCTGAAGTGGCTAAAGGGGATTTATCCGACAAGGCAACACTTTCTGCGGCCATGCAAGAATGCTACGGGGTATTTGGTGTCACTAATTTTTGGGAACACTTCGATGGTGAATTACAACACGGAAAAAACCTGGTAGATGCGGTGGAGGCAGCAAACATTAAGCACTTTGTTTTCAGTACGCTTCCAAGTGCTGAAAAATTATCCAACGGAACTTTATCTGTTGCTCATTTTGAGACAAAAGCAGCCATGGAGGATTACAGTCGATCGAAAGACATACCAGCGACCTATGTCCATGCAGCGTTTTATTTTGAAAATTTTCTGTCGTACTTCCCTCCAACACAAATGGAAGATGGTACTTATGGATTTGGTTTTCCTCAGGGGAACACCCCATTGGCTACTTTGTCCATCGAAGATTTAGGTGGAATTGTAAACACCATTTTCAATAATCCATCGAAATACATCGGGCAACTTGTTGGTGCTGTTTCAGAGGATTTAGAACCTGCTAAATATGCTGAGATCATGACGAAGGTGCTCGGGAAAACCATCCAATACAATGACATTCCAAGAGAGGTCTTCGCTTCATTTGGATTCCCGGGCGCTGAGGAACTTGCCACCCAGTTTACCTGCAACCGATTACACATTTTAGAAAGAAAAGTAGACCGGAAAGCAAGCCATGAAATGTATCCTAACATAAAGGGATTTGAACAATGGCTCACGGAAAACAAGGAACAATTTGTTCCCTTCTTTCAATGTAGTCGGTAAGCAACAGTGCACAATTATTGGCAATTAGGAGTGCACAGAAAAT
>JADEYI010000248.1_pt1 | contig 94044 bp, 72 predicted proteins | sample 8542331 | NCBI WGS metagenome assembly JADEYI01 (sample SAMN16510988, study PRJNA670497) | mine drainage metagenome | isolation source: biofilm near Copperflume 1 | place: Germany: Marsberg coppermine Kilianstollen | collected 2018-02
GGCGACTGGAACTACACCGTCAGTGCTCAATCAGTCGTGGCGTGAGGCCTAACGGGAGGCGGCCACCCCGGAGGTGGCGGTGGTCGACGTCGGTTGAGCCTCCCGGTTGGCGTTCCCGAGGGTGAGGATCTGAGTGAGCAGCCAGGGGGCCACCTGCGTCGCCCCGGCCGGGCTCACGTGGATCCCGTCGGCGAAGCGCGCGTTGACCCCGTTGATGAACTGCGCGTAGTGACCGCCGGGGTCGAGGTGGGCGTTGAGGTCCTCGACCACCACGCCGCCCCCCGACCCGGCCGCAACCTCGTGCAGCAGGTGGTTGTAGGCATTGACCCGCGCCGGATCGTCCTCGGGCCAAGCTGCGCCGTTGGCCTGTTCGGTCTGGTGGTAGTAGGGCGCCGTCAGGAGCACCACGGTGGCCCCGGTCGATCGCAGCGTGGCGATCGCCTTGTTCATGGCCTGGGTCTCGTCGTGGTTGAATCCCGCTTCTCCGAGGTGCGTCCACGCTCCGTGGACGAACTGGTTCCGGACCTCGTATTCCCCCTCCTCCACCAGGACCACGTCGGGATGGAAGGCCTCCACGTCCGCCTTCCAGCGGGCGAGCTGATCGTTGCAGGGGACGAGGTCCCGGCCGCCCCGCTGTCCGTAGGCCTGGGACACCAGGGTGCCGTGGAACATGGTCGGATTGAGGAGGAACCCGCAGCCGAACACGCCATCACCTCCGAAGTGGACGGCCACGTGGTTCGGATTCGGGCCCAGGCCGAAGGCCAGGAAGCTCGCCTCGGAGTCCCCCAGCAGGACGTAGCGGATCGGCCCCCCGGTCCCCGCCGGCACGGCGGGGGTACTCGGTCCTGTCGCCTGCTGTGACGACAGGGCCGCCGCCGGGACGGCGGTGAGAGCGGCGGTGTCGACAGCCGGGGTGGCGCCCGCCGTCGACGCCACCACCAGGACGGCGGTGCCCCCGACGGCCAGCGGTGCGGCCAGCCATCCCCGCCATCCGCGCAAGACGCCCCTGCGGATGGGCATCTCCAGAACGTGGTAGGAGATGGCGGCCACGCCGACGGCGAGGGACACCCTGACGGCGAACAGCGGCCAACCCGACAACCCCGTCCGCTGGTGGTCCAGCAGGACGAAGACCGGCCAGTGCCACAGGTACAGGCCGTAGGAGATGGCGCCGATGTAGCGGACCGGCCGTAGCGACAGGGCGCGCGTCCAAGGGCTGTCGGGGACGAGGGACACGCTGGCCACCACCAGGGCCGTGGCCACCGCGATGAGGGCGAAGCCCCCTTGATAGATCCAAGCCGTGGCATTGCTGTCGGTCACCGCCATCCAACCGACCACCGCCAACCCCTCAGCCCCGGCGGCGATGAGGACCGCCCGGGCCACGGGCGTCAGGCGGAAGGAGCGGACCAGCGAGACCGAGGGCGTCGACGGGCCGACCCCACTGCCGCCGCGCCCCACCAGCGGCTCAGCCAGCACGATGGCCAGGGCGGCACCGATCAGGAGGGCCTGGGCACGGGTGTCGGTGCCGTAGTACACGCGGCTCTCTCCGGTTCCCCCGTGGAAGAGGATCGCCATCCCGAGGGCGCTGGCCATTGCTCCCGCCACCGTGACGGTCAGCAGGACGCGCAGTGATCGGGTCCAGTGGAGCAGCCCTAGGACCACCAGGGGCCACATCAGGTAGAACTGCTCCTCGATCGACAGCGACCAGGTGTGTAGGAGGGGCCGCGGGGTGTTGAGATCGGCGAAGTAGCCGGTGCCGGCCGAAATCTGGTGCCAGTTGTTGCCGTAGAACAAGGTGGCCGCCGCATCGCCGCGCAGCTGGCCCAGGGTATCGCTCGTGGCGAAGAACACGCCGTACACGGCCACGCCGAGCAGCATGGCCAACAGGGCCGGCACCAGCCGCCGGATGCGGTGGACCCAGAACCTCCTCAGCCCGATGTGGGCATTCTGGCGGAACTCGGAGACCAGGAGCCCGGTGATCAGGAATCCGGAGAGGACGAAGAAGACGTCCACCCCGAAGAATCCGCCTCCAGCCCAACCGACCCCGCCGTGGAAGAACAGCACGAGGATGATGCCGATGGCCCGGACGCCGTCGAGGGCCGGGATCCGACCGATCGACTGCTCCGCTCGTACCGCCCCGTCTGCTGCCACGGAAACGGAGGTCGTTGATCCCCCCACCACTCGATCATACCGTTGCCGGCCTGGTCACGGAGTCGGGCGCGGCATCCGAGGCGTTCAGCGAGCAGCCGACCGCTGCCGCCAGCGCATCAGGGGCCGCTCGATCAGGAACCAGCTGAAGATGGCGATGGCGAACACCACCGCCAGGCGAACCAATTCGGTGGGCCAGAACCCCCACCCGGTGCTGTTGGGTTGGATGGCAAGGAAGACGCCGAAATGGGCGACGTAGAGGGTATAGGAGAGATCACCGACGAACACGAACAATCCGAGGCCGGCCAGGCGGGATCCCAGTCCCGATGGGCACACGACGAAGTAGACGATGATGACGGCGCAGGCCAGTGTGGACGCCGGCAGTTGCCACACCGCCAGTGCCTCTCGGAACAGTGGTGCGTAGGCCAGGATCCACACCATCAGCACCACCGAGAGGACGGCGGCCGCGCTCAAGAGGCGCTTGGCCGAGCGGCCCCAGTCACTGAGGTGGCCATCGGAGGCCAGGAGCCCGAGCAGGCACCCGAGAAGGAGCGCGTCGGCCCGGCTGTCGAAGGCGTAGTAGACGCGGTCGAACACCGCGCCGCTGAAGTGCGCCGGGTGGACTGACAGGTACAGCCGGTCGGCGACGCTGGCCGCGATCCCGCCCGCGGCGAACACATAGGCCAGACGGCGGTGTCCACTGGCCACGGCCGCCACCATCAGGATGGACCAGATGACATAGAACTGTTCCTCGACGGAGAGCGACCACGTCTGGGCCAGGAAGCCGAAGAACGGCGCGTGGCCGAAGGCCTGGCGGTAGTCGGCGTAGTAGAAGAGGGCGGCTGCGCTATCCCCCCAGATCCGTTGGGATGCGTCGGCCACCGAGACAAGGGCGCCATAGATGGCGAGGAGGGCCACGACCAGAACCAGCGGTGGGAAGAGGCGTACCGCCCGACGCGAGTAGAACCGACTGAGGCTGATCTTGCCGTTTCGCTTTCCTTCCCCGTCCAGCATGGCGGTGATGAGGAAGCCACTGAGCACGAAGAACATCTGCATGGTGGCCCACGAACCGGGGATGGTGTGGAAGTTCGAGTGGTAAGCGATGACCAGGGCGATGAGGAAGGCACGTACCCCCGTGAGTGGCGGTCGGCTTCCCAGCCGGAAGGGGGTCCTCTCGGCCACCGTGGCCGAGCCTGAGGGCCTGACGACGGCGGTATCAAGGTCGACTGTGGCCAGCGGATGGGCCGAGCCGTCGTCGATGGACTGGGCCAGCCCGACAGGACTCCGCTCCGGGGCACCAACCTCATCGGGGGGATCGCCTGGGCTTTCCGTCACCTGATGCCTTCCCTGCCACCGTCGATGGGAGATCGATCGGCGCCGAGGGCCCCCTGACCTGGCCGACGCCTGGATTGCACCGCTCGGACTCTATCCCCAAGCGGTCCGCAGGACTAGCTGGCCGAGCCGGTGGAGCGGGGTCCGGGGTGCAGGATGCAAGAGGCGACGGGAGAGGACCCGACCACCGGTCGGGCGCCGGATTTCGTGCACGCGGCGAGCTCGGCCGGCGACACTGCCCGCGGTGGAGGTGCGGTCGAAACGTGATGCCAGACCCACGCTCCGTCCTGTCGGGTCGGAGCGGAGCCGAGCACGCTGGTGAACAGGGCCACACCATAGGAGGTCCCTCGGCCCGTCTGGAAGGGCGCCAGTCCGGTGTCATCGGGCACGACGGCCATGGTGACCCCCCAGGCGCGCAGGGCGGCTCGGACCGCCACGAGGTTCGAGGGGGACAACAGGGGAGCCGGGATGATGGGAACCGATGCGTCGTCCAACACCTGGAAGGCGGTCTTGTGGGCGCCGGCGCGAGCGGTCGTACCCGCCGGTCCGCCGCCTCCGGCCATCCGGAAGTGCATCCCCCCGATGGCCTGCCAGGGGATCGGGCTCTGCGAGTTGGCGGTGGCGAAGGGATAGGTGGCGAGCACCTGGCCGGTGGTGAGGTGCTCACCCACGGTCTCGAACCAGCGCGGCACCGTCACGGGCTGGACGGTCAGGGGGAGGTTGGGGCCCAGCGCGAGGGCACTCGGGACCAGGGCGACCAGGGCCACCACAACGGCGACAAGGGAACCCACCGCCACCCGGACCGATCGGCCGCTCGAACGGTGCATCGGCACCCCATGGCTTCGATCTCGCCCGATCCATCGTGTGGCTCCGGTCCTCGAGCGATCGACGATGACCGCCAGCATGACTGCCGCGCACAACACGAAGACGGCGTCGAAACGCGATTGCACGACGTTGTCGAGCAGCTGCAGGTGGTCTACCGCCGCCCACGGCCCCCAAGCGCCTCCCCCGACCCGCAGGCTCAGCACCGCGGTGATCACGCCCAAGGCGCCAAAGAACCAGAGCCGGCGGTCCGAGCGCCATAGTGCGGTCCCCATCACCAGGACGGCCAGCAGACCTGGTCCCAGGTAGGAGGGTGACGGCAAGGCCGGTCCCGGGTAGCCGCCGAGGTTGGCCGCCTCCGCGGCCAGTTGCCGCGAGTCGACCGGGCCCCAGCGTCCGACTCCGCTCCACAGATTGCTGAGGGTGTTCCCGAGGTCCCCCGGGTGGTTGCTCGACCACACCATCCCACTCAGGTGAGCCGGCCCGGCCAGGAAGAACCACACGGGGTGGGCCAGCAACACCGATCCGAGGGCCAGCGCCGTGACGGCACCGGACACGGCGTAGGGGGCGCGACGACGGAGCTGGCCCGGATGGCGCAGGGCGGCATAACCCACCAGGAGGACCGCGGCCACCGCACCGCTGACCGTCACCACGAGCACCATCTCCAGACTCACGAAGAACTCCACCGTCATCAGGACGGCCAAGGCGGCGCCGACCCGCAGGGGTCGGGCCCGCTGTCGGATGAAGAGCTCGTCCAGGCACGCCACTACCAGGGGGAGCAACGCCAGGCACGCCAGATTGAGCCACCCGAAGGCGATCTGGACGATCACCAGCGCCGCGAATCCGTAGGCCAGTCCACCGACGAAGGCCGCCGGCGCCCACCGCACCCAGCGCTGGAGGAGCCAGAACATGGAGAACGCGGTCAGGGCCGGAATCAGGGTCGACGCTACGTTCATAGCCGTCACCGGACCGAACAGCCGGGTGATGGGAACGAGCATCAGGGAGATCGCCGGCGCGCTGGTGTCGTTCAGCAGGTTGACGCCGACCGGGTGGAACAGCCAGTTCGAGTAGAGCAGCTGGTGGCCTTGGCTGACGGCGAAGGAGGACCACTGCAGGTACCAGACCATCCGACCGGCGTCGGTGCAGTCACAGGTCATCACCGAGGAGGGCCCCGCGCTCCACACGTGCCACCACAGCCCGAACGAGGCCAAAAGATACAGGCCGCCCGCGGTGAGATACCGCCCCGCTGTCCCCCAGCCCGGTCCATACGATGCCGCCTCCACGTGAGGAGGTCGTTCGGAATCCGGGATGGCCCCGGCGGGGATACTGGCGTCTGAGGCCACGCCGGTCACCTGCGCTGCAGGATGCACGAAGCGACGGCTGGCCCGTCGGCGGAGGGTCCCGCCCCCCCTGTGCACGCCGCGAAGGTGGCTGACGTCGCTGGTAGAGGGGCCCGGGCGGCGCGTGTGTTCCAGACCCAGGCCTTGGCCCGCAGCTCGGGGGCGACCCCGAGCGCCGCCGTGAACAACCCGACGGCATAGGCCACGCTCCTACCCTGGTCGTAGGAGGGCAGACGGGGCTGGTCGGGCACCACGACCGTGGTCACGCCCCATCCCGACAGGGCCTGACGGATGGCGGCGAGATTGGCGGCCGTCGGCAAGGGGGCCGGGGTCAGAGGGAGAGAGGCACGGTGGAGGACGTCGAACCCGCGCGCTTCGCTCCCGGCCCGCGACGGGGCGATCCCAGGGCCACCCCCGCCGACCATGGAGAAGGTCGTCCCCTCGGTGGCCTGCCACGCCATGGACGACTGGATCCCGCCCAGCGCCGCCGGATAGGGGAGCACCACCACATGGCCACCGAGGTGCGGCGCCACTGCGGAGAACCACCGGGGCGCAACCACCGGGCGCACGGTCATGGGGAGGTTCGGCCACCAGGCCACGACGATGGGTACCAGGGCCACGGCGGCCACCACTGCACCGGCGATGTCGGCTCGCCGGTTGTTCACGCCTTGGGTAGTCGGCAGTGCAGCCCCCCGCACCGATACAGCTTGGCGGGTGTGACCGACGATGACGGCCAACACGATGGCGGCGCAGGTGTCGACGATGACCGAGATGTTGACCGGCACCACGTTGTCGAGCACCGGCAGGTGCGTGAAGATCCTCCACGGGGCCCAGTAGCCGTTCCCCACTCCGAGGGACAGCACCGCCGCCGCCAGTCCCGTCCACCCGAAGAAGCGGACCAGCGGGTCGCTCCGCCAGACCACCGAGCCGACCACGACCACGATGATCATCCCGGCGCCGAGGTAACCGAGGAGAGGCAGTGTCGGTCCCTGGTACCCGCCGAACAGGTGCATGACCGAGGTCAGCGGATCACTGATGAACCCGTTGACCAGTGACCCCGGGGTGTTGGCCACGGTGCCTGACGGAGCGTCGGGCCAGGCCCGGCCGACCAGATGGGCGGGCCCGGCGAAGAAGAACCACATCGGGTAGGCCAACAGGACGATGACGATGGCGGCTGCGGTGGCCAATGGGACGGTCGCGTCGGTGACCGCCCTCCGGGGCCGGGCACTGCCTTCGACGAGGGACCGAACCCCGACGGCCACCGCGGCCAAGAGCCCGAACAAGGCCAGCAACAGCAGTACCTCGACGCTGATGAAGAACTCGGCGGCCACCAACAGCCCCAGCGCGATCCCCACCCGCCGGGGCCTGAAGCGGTGTCGGACCAGCAGGTCGTCGAGGCAGCCGATGATCAGGGGGATCGGGGCCAGCAGCCCGAAGTTGGGGTGGGCCAGGGCCAGGCTGACGAGCACGAAGGGCGAGTAGCCGAAGAAGAGTCCCCCGACGAAGGCCGCCGGGCCCCACGAGACCCACCGACGGAGCAGCCAGAACATGGCCAGGGCCGAGAGGGGTGGTGAAACGATGTCGATCAAGTTCAACGACGCCACCGGTCCCAACAGCCAGGTGGCCGGGGCGGCAGCGATACCGAGCCCAAGCGAGTTTGGCGCCATGTTGATGCCGACGGGTACGAACAGCTTGGAGGAGTAGAAGGGGTTGAGCGCGTGGCTCAGTGCGTATGCCGGCCAGTTGATGACCCAGAGAGTGAGGGCCCCGTCGCCGCAGCCGCATGTAGTGACGGTTCGCGGGTGGGGCAGGACGTGCCACCACAAGATGAGGGACACGACGAGATAGGCGGCGCCGACCAGCACGTAGGTGCTCGCGGGGGAGCGGCCGGTGCCCACGATCGTGTCATTGGAGCCGGGGATGGCGACGCCGGGCGTCCCATCCGGATCGAGACCAGCCGGTACACGACAGGGCTCTGGCGGCCCAGAATCCTCATCGGTCTCCGGTCCGGAGGGGGTCAGCTGGGGTGGCATCCACTGGCGCCCATGGTCAACGGTGCTCACGATCGGTGGGCCGGACCCTCCGGCCAGGCCCGAGAGCATACCCCTCCCCCCCGAAACATGGCCTCGGCAGTGCCGGTGATGGCTCCGTGGTGTCACCGGCAAAGTTGGTGTTCGGCGAGACCTGTTTGGGAGGAGAGGGACGTCGTCGTGTAGGTGAAGGAGTCGACGACACTCGACATTGCCTGGCCCAATCCCATCGGTGCGGTGATGGCGTGTAGATGGGAGCCGAGCGGGTCACAGCCCAGAGCGGCGCCGGGCCGACCTCGATGGACCACGGTGAAGGGGGCTCCCATCGGGTTGGTCGGCGAGGAGGCGTCGAAGATGCACGTGTTCGAACCACTGAGGTAGCCGGTCACCCCGATTGCGCCGGCGCCGATAGCGAGCTGGAACGGCAACGAGGAGCGCGGCGGCTGGAGGTTAGGATTCGCAACCGGCTTCAGCTGCGCTGCGTCGGTGATGGACTGGGACGTTACCCCGGTACCGCGGTCTACGCCGGTGGCCCACTTGGGGCCGTGGTGATTGCTGCTGGTCGGGTCAAGGACGGGGGGCGTGCTTTGAATACGCACGCTCCCTGCTCACCGTTCAGGGCGCAGAGCCGATCGACGTCATCCTCGGTGGCGGTGGCAACCCTCCAGGCACTCACGGCTCCTGGGCAGGTGCCCACGGTGGTGTCATCGGCGCCCCTCGCCACCTCGCCTTTCACTTTTGCGAAAAGATGGTGCGGATGGATGACGGTACCGACGCAGGGGCGGGGACGGTGGCACCGCCCGGCGAGACCACAAGCCTCGGCTCGTCGCGCAGCAGCGAGGCGACGGACCAGGTGCTCGAGCATCCGACCACGACCTCGGAAAACGGCGCCACCCCGGAGTCGGGACACCAATCAGCGGCTGTGCCGTTCCGGCTCGGGAATCGGCCGGCCCTTACGGGGATCAGGGCCGTGGGCATGTCGTTCGTGCTCATCTTCCATTCCAACTTCCACACGCTGCCGGGGGCGTGGTCCGCGCTAGGGGTGTTCTTCGTCCTGAGTGGCTTCCTCATCACAACCATGCTGGCCAGCGAGCAGCAGAAGACAGGTCGCATCAGCCTCAACCACTTCTATTCCCGTCGGGCCTTCCGCCTCCTCCCGCCGTTGTTCATCACGGTGGCACTGCTGGCTGCCTACGCCGGGGTAGTGAGGGTGTTCGCGGCCAGCGACCGGCTTTGGGCCGACATATCCGGCGCAACCTTCTACTATTCCGACTACCGATCGGCCTTCGGTCACGAATCCAGCACCGGCTTCCTGGCCCAGTGCTGGTCGCTGGCGGTCGAGGAGCAGTTCTACTTGATCTGGGCCGTGCTCTTCTTCGCCGCGCTCAAGTACGGCACCCGCCGGATTGCCTATGCCATCGTGGTTGCCGGCATCGTTCTGTCCGTGGCGAACCGGATGTGGATCGTCCTGCATGCGGCCCACTGGAACAGCTATGTCGCCGGGCGGGTCTACTACGCCTTCGACACTCGGGCCGACGCACTCTTTCTCGGCTGCCTCATGGGGCTGCTGGCGACCGGGGGGCATCTCCAGGATTGGTCTCCCCGAGCCAAGAGGATCCTGTCCTTGCTTGCGCTCGCCTCGTTCGGGGTCTTTGTCTGGATCCTGTTCGATGTGGGGCTGGCAGCACGTTCGCTGCCTCTGGTCTGGCTACCTGTCAGCGAGGTTGCCTCGGCCGTCATCATCATCTATTTGCTCTTCAACGATCGAACCCTGTCCGCTCGCGCTCTAGGCCTCCCCTTGCTCGTCCTGCTCGGCAACATGTCCTACGCCGTCTACCTCATCCACTGGCCTGTCTACGTGGCCATTAGTCCGTTCACCGTGAAATGGCCGTTTTGGGTCTATGAGTCGGTACGCGTCGCCATCATCCTCGGGTTGGCCTTTGCCAGTTGGTACCTGGTCGAACAACCGTTGATGGCGTGGCGCAAGCGAGTCTTTTCGTCCGAGGGACCGCCGACCGCGAGGGCGTCGGCGAAGGTGGAAGAGGCGTCCGCGTCTCCGCCGCCGGCGACCGATGCTGCGGCATCGGAGGAACGACCAGGAGCGGCGCGCGCCCTGACCGTGGCGTGGCGCCGCGGACGCTGAGCGGACTCGTCCCCAGGCTGTCTGTACCGGGAGGACCACGACCCGACTGCTAGCGTCTCGGGCCGTGATCGGAGTCGGGCTGCCGAACCGGGTTCGCCGAGGACTCATGATCATCATCGGGGCGGGGGTGGTGATAGTGGGGCTGACCGGACTGGGTGTGCAAGCGGTGCGCGGCAACAACACCGTCAGCAGCCAGCGTCATGCAGCCATCATGCACGATGCCGCTGTCGACAACGCCTTCTACCGGTGCCTCGACGTGCAGACGCGCAGTCTGGTGTCACCCGGCGAGCCGGTGTGGCTGGTAGCGGGAAGCTTCGGCGACCTCGTCACTCTCATCAAAGGGGTCGGCAACTGGGTGACGATCGCCGACCGGTTGTCGTCCGCACAGGCGACGGTCGAGCTGAGGGACAACGTGGCCGGGGGCCAAACCTGCCTCGGCACCGTGGTGGTAGCGAAGGACACCACCCCCCATCACGGGGGGGACCGCGTGCGCATCGGCTCGGGAGCGAGCGTGCCCGGCGTCGGCCCGCCGCCGGCCCCGCCTCTGTGAGATCGTTGCCGGGGTGACCAGTTGACGTCCACAACGGGGGCGGCCATCGCCACCATGGCCGTCCTTTCGGCCTCCGGGCTGGCACCCACCCTGGCTCTCCTGGGTAGGCGATGGGTGGTGCTGCCCCTCATGCCGCTGACCGGTTCCGTGCTCGCTGCGCTGGCTGCCACGGGATACCTGGCCACCGGAGGGACCTTCTTGGGATGGTTCGTCGTCCTGGCTGTGGCCGGAACGGCGATTGCCGTGGTGTTCTGGGTGCGTCGGCCGGACCACCGCCCTTGGCGGCGTCCCCTCCTCAGCTGGGCCCCTGGCCAGCTATGGCTGAGCGTGGTCGGTGCCCTGGGCGCGGTGGCTGTGCTGGGCGCCTGTGCCTGGTGCCTGCGGGGACTGGCCACGCCGACGGTCGGATTCGACGCGCGCGCCCTCTGGCTGATGCGCGGTGGATGGTTCCTGCAGTCCCACCATCAGTTGCTGGTCAAGATGCGGATTCCCGACATACCGCTTGTCCAGAGCGTCTACCCACCCCTGGTCAGCGCCACCACCTCCCTGGCCTGGCGAGTCACCGGCGACCAGTCCCAGCGCCTCGCAGTGGTGGTGATCGCATTGCTCAACTCCTGTGCTGTCATCACGGCCTCGTGGGCTCTCGTCGAGGCCGGCCGGAGTGCCGCGCTCCGGTTGGCGTCCGGCGACGGAGGCCGGAGGCCAGCGTTGGTGTCGCGGGGTGCGGCATCCGGGCCGGCTCTCCCGACCGGCGCGGCCGTCGTCCCTATGGTGGTGGGTGTGGTGTCAGCGGTATTGCTGGTCTTCGTGGCTTTCGGGATCACCGAGCCGTTCGCCACCAACGGCTACGCCGATCCGATCTGGTCCCTGGCCGCCGTCGGTGCCGTGGCCTACGGCCTGCAGGCGGAAGCGAGCCGGGCCAACCTGGGAGTGACGGTGATCCTCATCCTGGTGGTGGGGATGTCCAAGGACGAGGGCCTGGCCACGGGCAGCCTGCTCATCGTGCTGGTCGCGCTCCGGGGTGTGGTGACCATGGCGGCCGGCGAGCGGCGCCGCCGATGGTGGCACCCCGTGCTCATCGGGGTGGCCGAGTTGGTTGCCATCGGGGCCTGGCCGTTGGTTGTGCGGATCGTCCATGCCCGGGGCCTGACGTCGAACTACTCACCCGCTCGCCTCTGGGCTTCACGGGCCCGCGCCTCATATGACGGCATGACGCCCTATCTCCACGTACTGGCATTGGCCATTCCTGTGGCCGTGGTGGGGGGTCTGGTGCTGTCTCGAGTCCGTCGGCGCAGCGGTCTTGCCAACGACTGGTGGGCGTGGACGACACTTACCGGCGGGTTGGTCGCCGTGATCTGGGCCTTCGCCACAGGTACCGTGGCCATCAAGCCGTGGCTGGAGGGAACCGTGCACCGGGTGACCGAGTTCCCGGCACTCGCCGGTTGGTGGATCGTTGCCACCTGGGCCGTGGTGGCCGGCTGCTCCCTGGCCCCTGGCGCGGCCGAACCCATGCGGGCCCGGCGAGGGACGGTCGGGTCCGAGCCAGCCGACGTGGTTGATGGGCCGGTTCCCTTGGCCGAGCCGCTCTCGAGCGCGGTCGGCGAATGAGGGAAGCTTCGGGCCCGTCAGATACCGAAACGGCGACGGCGCCCGAGCCCCCGTCGGCCCCGAGCCTCCGGCACCACCCGCCCCAAGGTGATCGTCGAGCGACTCGTCCGCAGCGATGGTGGCCCGTGGTCGTACCCGTGCTGGTCGTCCTCGTCGGTGCCTGGGTCTACCGCTGGGTGGACGAGGACGCCTTCATCAACTTCCGGATCATCGCCAACCTGTTGGCGGGCCACGGCCCGGTGTTCAATCTCGGTGAACGGGTCGAGGTGTCCTCCGACCCCCTCTGGTTGCTGACCCTCACCGTCCTCCACAAGGCGGTCCCCTTCGTGTCGCTCGAGTGGCTGTCGGTACTGGTCGGTCTGGTGTGCACCGCCGGCGGGTTCCTGACCGGAGGTCGTGCCGTCCAGCGGCTGGCAGGACCGCGCAGCGCGTCGACGGTGTTTCCCCTCGGGCTACTGGTTGTCTCGGTGGTGGCCGGCGTGTGGGAGTTCTCCACCTCCGGCCTGGAGATGTCGATGGTGTTCCTGTGGCTGGGGACCAGCTTCTGGTTGTTGGTCCGGGCCGAAGCCCGCAGGAGCCGTGTGGTGCCGGCGGCGGCGGTCGTGGGTCTCGGCGCATTGATCCGCCCAGAGCTGGCGCTGTCGTCGGGGGTCTTCCTGGTCGCCCTGCTCGCCGTGGTGGCGTCGCCCGGCTGGGCCGGCGACCACCGGCGGCTGCGCCGGTTCGGTCTTCCGGTCATCGCCGCGTTGGCCGTGCCGGTGGCCTTCCAGGTCTTCCGCATGGGTTACTACGCCCTGGTGGTGCCGAACACCGGCTTGGCCAAGGCCGGAGGCTCGTCCTGGTGGCCGCAGGGATTCACCTACCTGTGGAACTTCGTGGCCCCGTACACCCTGTGGCTGCCCCTGGCGCTGGGGGTGCCATTCCTCGCCCAGCCGGCGCGGGCGTGGTGGCGTCGCGGTGAGCGCCTGGCGGTGGTGGTCCTCGTTACCCCGATCGTGGCCGGGCTGGCAGACGTGCTCTACGTCGTGCACATCGGGGGTGACTACATGCACGCCAGACTGCTCCTGCCCGGATTCTTCGCCCTGGGCCTCCCGGTCTTCGTGACCTTGCGCCAGGCGCGGGGGATCCTGGTCGTCCCCCTGGCCGGCATCGCCGTATGGGCCGTGGTGTGTGCCGGGTGGCTCCGTTTCGTGCCGCCCAGGGTGACCAGCCTGAACCCCCAGACCGTGTTCATCTCCAACGAACGGAACAGCTGGATCAGCGCCACCGACAACACCCACCCCATTACCGCGTCGGATTACGGCAAGGCGCTGTCCGGTGGGGCCGGAACCCTGCTCCGCCACATCGCCGGCGGAGTCCCTCCCGCTCGCCAGCTGCTGCTCGTCATCACCGATCCCTTTGCCCCCATCGACGCGTCCACCGCCCGGCCGGCTCGGTCCGGAATTCCTTTTCGATTGACTGTCAATGTCCCGGCCGTGGGCGTGATCGGCTACCTGGCCGGGCCCGACGTCTACCTGTTCGACTCGTACTCGCTGGCCAATCCCATCGGGAGCCACACCTCGGTCGCCCGGCACGCCCGGCCCGGCCACGAGAAGTACATCGGTACCGCCTGGATGGTGGCGCGCTTCGGAGTGCCCGGACGCACCGGTACGACAGGGAGCGGCGGGCCTTCGGCCCGGTCGGTGCGGTACGCCGTCCGCGCCCTCGGCTGCAATCCGCTGTCCGCGTACCTGCACGCCATCACGGCGCCGATGACCGTGTCACGGTTCGTCTCCGACCTCGGTGATGCCGTGGGCTACACCACCATGTCCTTCAGCGCCGACCCGTCGGTGGCCGCCGCTCAGCTCTGCGGTTCCGGCGGGGCAGCCGGAGCAGGCCAGGCCCTCCCGGCTCGATGAGGGTGGAGACGGTGAGGCCCGGCGACCTGGCCGTCGGCGAGGTGCCTCCAAGCAGAGAGCCCGTGTGGGCGCAGCGCTGGAGGGGCACCCTGGTCTCCGCACTGGTCTATCTGGCCCTGGCGGTGGTGTTGTGGTGGCAAGTCTGGTCCGGCCATCCGACCTCCACCACCACCTGTGGCTGCGGCGACGGCGCCCGGTTCCTCTGGTTCTTCGAATGGCCCGCCTACGCCATCACCCACGGGCACAGCCTGCTCTACTCGTCATGGCTGTTCCATCCCACCGGCATCAACCTCCTCAACGACACCAGTGTCCTGGCCCTCGGGCTCGCCCTGACCCCCGTGACGTTGGCCTTCGGCCCGGTAGCCGCCATGAACGTCGCGCTCACCCTGGCGCCGGTCCTGTCGGCCCTGGCCATGGCCGTCCTCTTGCGCCGCTGGGTGCGCTGGGCCCCGGCCGCCTTCGTGGGCGGCCTGGTGTACGGCTTCTCGCCTTTCGTGGTCACGGAGCTGGCCCTCAATCAGCTGAACATCGCCCTTCTCGCCGTCCCCCCGCTGATGGTGATGGCCCTCGACGAACTGCTCGTGCGTCAGCAGCGGTCGCCCTATCGGGTGGGTGGGGCGCTCGGGGTCCTGGTGGGGGTGCAGTTCTTCGTGAGCACCGAGGTACTGGTCATCACTGTCCTCTTCGGAGCCGTGGCCGTGGGGCTCGCCGTCGGGTTCACCTGGATCCGCCAGCGGGCCGAGATCGGCCCCCGGGTGGGCCATGCCGTGCGCGGGTCGCTGACCGCCCTGGCCGTGGCGACGGCGCTGGTGGCCTACCCGCTGTGGTTCCTGCTCCGGGGTCCGGCCCATCTGACCGGCCCGATCTGGTCCAACGGCTCGCTCTCCCGGTTCGGGAACACGCTCACCAGCTTCTGGAGCGTGGGCAGCCTCGGGAGGCTCGGCGCCGGGATGACCCGGTTCGGCGGGTACCAGGGCCCGAAGCTGCCGGGTCTCGGCTACCTCGGAGCCGGCGTGGTGGTCGTCGCCGTGGGTGGCGTCGTCGTGTGGCGACACGACCGCCGGCTTCTGCTCTTCGGAGGACTGGGGATCATGGCCGCGGTGTTCTCGCTGGGGCCGGGTCACGGCTACTGGGTGCCGTGGCAGCTGGTGGAGCACGTGCCGTGGGTGGGGGACGTCGTGGAGATCCGGTTCACCGTGGTCCTCTTGCTCTGTGCTGCGGTCATGGTGGCCGTGGTGATCGACCGCGGCCGGACCTGGCTGGCGGAACACCGGGTGGCGCCACTGGGTCTCAGGGCCGGGGTGCTGGCCGGTGCCCTGGCCGTGGCCACGCTGCTTCCTTCGGTGGTCGCCATATGGCCCAACGTGCCCCTCACCGCCCGCGCCGTGGTGTTGCCCCGGTGGTACACCGAGGTCGGGTCCGCACTTCCGCCCGGACGGGTCATCCTCGCCTATCCCGCGCCTTTCTCAGGCCTGCAGTCCTCTCAGGCATGGCAGGCGGTCAATCGGATGCAGTGGGCCCAGGCCGGGGGAGGGGGCCCACAGGGCCAACCGGGGCGGGCGGGCACCGCCCGGCCCGGATTCGAGGTGCTGATGGCCGCGTCACTACCCATCGGCGCGGCACCCGGCCCCACCGCTGCCAACCTGACGGCCATCCGCAGCGCCCTGGACCAATGGGGGGTGACCACCATCGTGGTCCCCGATCAAGCCGGCCTGCCCCTCTACGAGCAGGGGAGGAGCACCGCCTACGCCGTGGGCCTGCTCACCGCCGCCATGGGCCGGCCCCCCGTCTTCGCCCACTCGGCCTGGGTATGGTCGGCCGTGGCCCACCGGGGGGACCCGGCGGCCATGAGCCAGGCGGCCTTCGCCGCCTGTGTCACGAGTGCGCCGACGGCACGACCGTCTCCGCGCTCCGTTCCGGACTGCATCCTCGGCACCACCGGGTGAGCGGCGCCGAGCACTCCGGTGGCGCCCCGCCTCAGCGGCCCGCCGCGGCTGCCGCCAGCACAGGGAGGACCTTCGGCGCGATGTAGGTGCCCGCGGCCTGGGTGGTATGGACACCATCGGCGAACCGCATCACCTGCCCGTTGATCTTGAGGGTGTAGTGACCGGCGGGGTCGAGGTACTTGTTGAGCGGCACGACCGACACCCTGCCCCGGTGTTCGGCCGCGACCGCCTCGACCATCTGGTTTAGCAGGTTGACCCGGGCGGGTGCGTCCTCGTCCCAGGGCTGGCCGTTGAGCTGCTCACCCGTAGAGAAGTACGGCGCAGTGAACATCACCACATGGGCGCCTCCCGACCCGAGCACCGACACCGCCTTTTCGATCTGACCCCTCTCGTAGGCGTCGAAGGCGGGATCGCCCAGGTGTTGCCACGTGCCCTGGTACAGGCGGTCCATGGTCTCCCACCATCCGATGACCAACGCCACCACCTGGGGGTGCGTCTGGTCGACATCGTTCTTCCACAGTGTCGGCCAGGTGACACAGGGGGCGAGGGGGTAGGTGGCGGAGCCATGCAGGTTGAAGGGCACCGCGGTGGCCAGTCCGCAGCCGTCGAGCTCTCGCCCACGCAGCACCAGGCCGTACTGGGAGGCGTAGGGGGTCATCCAGAATCCGACGGTGAGCGAGAGCGAGTCTCCGACGACGAGGACCCTGGACAGGGGACTGTTGGGCGGGAACGGACCCTTCTGGTAGGTGTGGAGGCTGGCCTTGAGCTGGGCCGGGTCGAGGAACACATTGGGGGTGGCCCCACTGTCCATGGTGGAAAAGAACAGCACGGCGACCATCCCGACCACACCGACCGGTACCCAGGACCACGATCGCCAGCCCGTGAACGTCATCTGGCGGACCGGCGTCTCGACTACGTACCAGGAGATGACAGCGATGATCATCGTCACCCCGAACCGCAGTGCGAACAGGCTGTACCCCTCGAGCCCGGTCCTCGATTGGTCCAGCACCAAAAAGACGGGCCAGTGCCAGAGGTAGAGGCCGTAGGAGATCTTGCCCACGAAGGTGAGGGGCCGGATCGAGAGAACGCGGGCGGGCAGGCCGTCCGGGGCCAGCGTCACACCGCAGATCACGAGGGCGACCATGATGTTGGCCACGAGGAAGCCGCCCTTGTACGTGATGTCGGTGGTCCTGTTGATCCCTATCCACTCCACGACGAAGACGGCCACCGCCGCCACGGCCAAGCAAGAGAGGCCTACTTTGGCCCGTTCGCTGGTTACCTTGGGCCGCCGGAACAGGAGGATCCCGAGTGCCGCACCGGTGAGGATGTCCTGGGCCCTGGTGTCGGTCCCGTAGTACAGCCGACTCTGATCGGCCAGCGGGTGCAGGTGGAACAGCAGGGCCATCTCGGTGGCCGAGGCCAGCACGCCGGCCACCGCCACGGCCAACAGGACCCTCGGGGACTTCGACACCTTCAGCACCAGGATGACCACGATGGGCCACACCAGGTAGAACTGCTCCTCGATGGCCAGGGTCCAGGTGTGGAGAAGCGGAGAGGGCGACGACACCTGTGCGAAGTAGCTCTGTCCCGACAGGATCTGGTGCCAGTTGCTGAAGTAGAACAGCGTGCTGAATCCGTCGCCGCGTAACGAGGAGCCGGTCCCGCTTGGGGCGAAGATCACGGCGTAGCAGCCGATGGCCCCCAACAACACGAAGAGGGCGGGCAACAGACGGCGCGCCCGGCGGGCCCAGAAGGCCCGCAACCGGATGGTGCCTGAACGGGTCCACTCCTTCATGAGGAGCAGCGTGATGAGGAAGCCGCTCAGAACGAAGAACACATTGACGGAGATGACCCCCCCGCCGGCCCAACCAAATCCTCCGTGGTTGAGCATGATCCCGAGAATGGAGACGGCACGGATGCCATCGAGGGCGGGCATGTAGCTCAGCTGGGTCCCTACCCCCGAGGGACCGCCAACCCTTACTGCGTCACTCATCAACCCCTCCAGGTGCGGCCGCATGAGACGGTACAGCCTCCGTGGCTGATGCAGGTGGCGAACGTCACAGATGGCTCCCCGCGCCCACCGTCCGGTCCACATTGCCAGACCGGTCGACCACGGTGACCAGGGGTCGATGGATCCGAGGCGGGCGGCCACCTAGCATCTCCTTCTTGACCGCGAAGGGAAGACCCGATGCGGCCGGGCGACTGGGGGGTGAGGGTGCAATGATGATGGGTCGGCGGTACGAGGTGCATCCCGGCGATTCCGCTCCGCGTTGCCCGTGACGGCCGACTCGCCATGACCACGACCGAGCAGCCCACAGAGGATTCCGCCCTCGAGGAGCGCCAGGGCGCCGCCGAGTCGGATACCCCTCACTGGGGAATGAGTATGGGCGAGGCCCACCGCCCCCGTCATCTCGTTCGGTCGTTCCTGATCGCCGGCGCCGGCTATCTGGCCGTCTCACTGATTGTCTGGTGGCACGTGTGGACGGGCCACCCGACGACGGTTACTACCTGCGGATGTGGCGACACCTCCCTGTTCACCTGGTTCCTCGAGTGGCCGGCCTACGCCCTCTCTCACGGGTTGAACCCGTTGTACAGCACGGCCCTGTTCCATCCGACAGGTGTGAACCTTTTGTCCAACACCGCCGAGGTGGGCATTGGTGTGGTCCTCGTCCCGGTCACCTGGCTATTCGGTCCGGTGGCCACGTTGAACGTGGCGCTCACGCTGTCGCCGGTCCTGTCCGCATTGGCAATGTACGTCCTGCTCAGGCGGTGGGTGTCCTGGGCGCCGGCTGCCTTTGTCGGCGGGCTGCTCTACGGCTTCTCGCCGTTCATTCTCATCGCCCTCACCGATGCCCATCTCATGTTGGCCATGACGCCGATCCCACCTCTGATCGTGGCGTGCCTCGACGAGCTGCTGGTGCGACAACGCCGCGCGCCGGTCCCGACCGGGGTGCTACTCGGATTTCTCGTCACCGTCCAGTTCTTCATCGGCTCCGAGATGTTGGTGCTCACCATCATCGCCGCCGCCATCGGCGTGGCGTTCGTCGTGGCATTCAACATCCGCCGACTCGATGTCATGCGCCGCAAGACGCGTCACGCGGTCGTCGCCATGGCGTCTGCGGCTGCGACGGGCGGGGTGTTGCTGGCCTACCCGGTGGGGTTCGCGCTGGCCGGCCCGGCCCGTCTGGCCGGTCCGGTCTGGGGCCCGGCCTCACTGATCAGCTACGGCGGCACCAACCTCAAGGACTATGTGCTGCCCGCCCCGCCGTCGGCGTTGGCAGCGGCGTTCGGTCACCGTTTCGGTGGCTACCAGGGGCCGATGCTGTCCGGCCAGTACTTCGGAATCGCGCTCTTGGCTGTCCTGGCCACCGGCCTCGTCATCTGGCGCCACGACCTCCGGCTGTGGCTGTTCGCCGCCGTCGGTGCGGTGTCGGTCTATCTTTCGTTCGGCCTGCAGTTTCATACGTGGACACTGTGGCGGCTCTTCGTGAGGCTGCCGTTGATGGACAACATCATCCCGAGCCGGTTCCTGCTCTTCTCGTACCTGGCTGCTGCGGTCATGCTCGGACTCATCGTGGACCATGCCCGCACGGACATTGTCCGATTGGCCCGGTCTCGCTCCGCCGATGGGGCCGGCACACGGTCGCGAAGAATGGGCTCGGTTGCAGGTGTGGTGATCGCCGCCGTCGCCCTCGTACCCATCGCCTGGTTTGACGCCGGCGGGCTCCCGTTCACGACGCGGGCGGTTGTGTTGCCCCCGTGGTTCCGTGACGTTGCTCCCCACCTCCCGGAGCACCAGGTGGTCCTGACTCTTCCCTTCCCGGCGCTGCAGCAGGGCCCAATGAGCTGGCAGGCGGTCGACTCCATGTCTTACGCCATGGTCGGCGGGGGAGGTCCGAACTCCCTCTCCGAGCGAGCCGGCAGGGAGCGCGCTGCTCGCGACTACCTCGGTGCCTTGTCCCTCGGAGCGGGAAACAGTCGCCGAATCACCACCTCGGAGGTGGGCTCGATGCGCCAGGCCCTCGGCGGTTGGGGCGTCACCATGGTGGTCGTTGTGGACCCGGTGGGGTTGCCCACCTACGACCAGGTTCCGCTGGTCCGCACCGCGGTCACGTTGATGACTGCGGCCACCGGCCAGCTCCCAATCCGTCAGGCGCACGCATGGGTGTGGACCGGAGTGCGAACTGCCGGTCCGCCGGTTCTGGCGTCGACCGGCTGGCTCACCGCCTGCGCCACAGGTCCGTCCAGCGGCCCGGTGACCTCACTGTTCGCCGCGGCCAACTGCGTCCTGGCCGCACCGGCTGTGCAGGCCCGATGACCCGGCGTGATCAGGCTCGCGAAAGCCAGGGGTGCGCGCATCTCCGGCACCAGAAAGGCTGAAGTGGTGACCACCCGCTACCCCGGCGTGGCAGCGCTCGTGCGAACCGAGCCGTCGCCTCCTTCGGACTCCTTCTCCGCCCCGCCCACCGAGCAGCGCAGTCCCGGCCGTGAGACGGGTGGCCTTCGGCGATTCTCGGCCCTGGACGGCATCCGGGCCCTGGCCGTCGCCGCCGTTCTGCTCTACCACGGCGGGATCTCGTGGATGGGCGGGGGGTTGCTCGGAGTGGATGTCTTCTTCGTCCTCTCGGGCTTCTTGATCACCTCGCTCCTGTGCCGGGAGTTGGAACGGTCCGGGACCGTCCGTCTGGGCCGATTCTGGGCGCAGCGAGCGCGGCGTTTGTTGCCCGCCCTCATCATCACGCTCCTCGGCGTGGCCGCCTACGCCCTGCTGTTGCGCGACTCGGTCGACGTGACCGCCATACGCGGTGATGCCGTGTCCACCCTGCTGTACGTGGCGAACTGGCACTTCATCCTCGCCGACCAGGGTTACTTCGTGCAGGCGGCCGCGCCTTCACCGCTGCTCCATACCTGGTCCCTGGCTGTCGAGGAGCAGTACTACCTGATCTGGCCCCTCGTGGCCCTGTTCGTGGTCCGACGGTGGGGGATCCGGGCCCTGGCCGTCACGGCGGCAGCCGGAGCCGTGGCCTCGGCCGTCGTGATGGTGACCCTGCATGCCGGTGGCGTCTCCATCGATCGCCTCTACTACGGCACTGACACCCGGGCCCAGGCGCTGCTCGTCGGCTCCTTCCTCGGGGCAGTCGGCACCCACGGCGGATCTGGCTTCACCATCCTGCCCGCCCGTTGGAGCTCGACCCGTCGCCGCCGATGGCTGTGGACGACTGTCGGCGCGCTCGGTGGCCTCTACCTGGTCTGGGCCTGGCACGCCCTCCAGGGCTCGAATCCGTTCCTGTACGGTGGCGGCTTCCTGTTGGTGGCGGTGGCGGCCGGGGCGGTGGTAACCGGCTGCGTGACGGTGCAGGATTCGTGGCTCAGCCGCCTTCTGTCCGTCTCGGCGCTGGTGTTCGTCGGTCGCATTTCGTACGGCCTTTATCTCTATCATTGGCCGTTGTTCCTCGTCATCGACCATGCCCATACGGGCCTGACCGGTACGGGGCTGCTCGTCGTCCGTCTCGGGGTCACTGTCGCGGTGGCGACGGCGTCCTTCTTCCTGGTTGAGGAGCCGATTCGGCGGGGGATGGCATGGCGGGGGAGGAGGGGGCGCTGGCTCGTCGGAGGTGTGGCCCTGTTCACCGCGGCCACCGTCATCGCTGCCACCGCGCCTCCGGCGACGGACGCCAACGCCTCGCAACGTGGGAGCGGGCTCACGGCCTTGCAACGCCGTTCGCTGGTGGCCGCGGGTGCTTTCACCTCCCACCCCGTCCGCTTCATCCTGTTCGGCGACTCGATGGCGCTTACCCTCGAGGTCGGGCTCAACGTGGATTCGGTCAGCCGCTACGGAGTGAAGCTGCTGAATGGCGCGTGGTACGGCTGCGAACTCGACAATGTGGACGTCAACGTGTCGGGTGTTGTCAACCCGGCGACACAAGGCTGCACCGGTTGGCAGTCGTTGTGGCCAAACCTGATGGCACGCTCCCGTCCAAAGGTGACCGGGCTGATGCTCGGCCGCTGGGAGGTCACGGATCACCTCTACCAGGGACACTGGGTCCATGTCGGGGACCCAACATGGGACCGGCACCTGACCGCAGAGCTCAACCAGGCGGTCGGCATCCTCTCAGCGGGCGGGGCCAAGGTGGTGCTGTTTACCATGCCCTATCTCCAACCGCCCACCGAACGGCCCGACGGAACCCCCTACTCCGAGAATGACCCCGCCCGCGTCAAGGCATTCAACAGGCTTCTGTACGGCGTCGCCGCCGCCCACAAGGGCACAGTCACACTGATCGACCTCAACCGACTGGTCGACCCCTTGGGCCGCTACCAGAGGGTCATCGGCGGTGTCACGATACGATGGACGGACGGGATCCATCTGACCCGGGCCGCGGGGGTGTGGCTCCAGCCTGACATCCTGCCCACCATCGGCGAACTGGGGCTCTCGGCTCGTGCCCCATGAGCGAGCGACCGTGAACGACGTCGACCTCCTGGACCCGATCACTCAGCCCCGTCTGCCCCCGAGACCGTCGGCGACGGGCAACGAGCGCATCACCGCGCTCGACGGCCTGCGAGCCGTGGCCCTGCTGATCATCATGGGTTACCACTTCGGCGTCGGGTGGCTGCAGGGCGGGTTCTTCAGCCTGGACATCTTCTATGTGCTCTCGGGGTATCTGATCACCGGGCTCTTGCTTGGTGAGTACGCCAAGAGGTCGGCCATCAAGCTGTCGGCCTTCTGGCTGCGCCGAGCCCGCCGCCTCCTCCCCGCACTCCTGATCGTGTTGCTCGTCCTGACCTTCTACGTGCGGTTCGTGGCCCAGGCAGGGCTCTACCCCGAATTCCGGATGAGCGCTCTCTCCGCCCTGTTCTACTTCTCCAACTGGTGGCAGATTGGCGCCAGCGGCAACTACTTCACGGCCACCGGCGCCGTCTCGCCCCTCACTCACACATGGTCCCTGGCCGTCGAGGAGCAGTTCTATCTGGTGTGGCCGTTGGTGGTCTTCGCCGTCCTCCACTTCTCCCGCACGTTCGCCCGGGGCCTCCGGGCGTTGCTGGTGTTGTCGATCGCCGGGGCGGCGGCATCGGCCATCGAAATGATCGCGCTCTACGGACCGCAGGCCAACATCACCCGCCTCTACTTCGGCACCGACACCCACGCCCAGTCGATCCTGATCGGTGCGGTTCTCGCCTGCGTGATGACCATGCTCCAACGGCACCGAGGAGAGATGGGCATGGCACCCCGGGCCCGCTCCTCCCCCTCCCAGATCGGCCTGACCATCGTCGGCTTGGCCGGCATCGCCGGCACCCTCACACTGACGTACGCGCTGCAGGGGACGGACGCGATCGCCTACCACGGTGCCTTCACCCTCTCGGCGCTGTCAGCGGCCGCCATCATCACTGCCGCCGTGTGCGTGCGCGGTGGTGTGATGGCCCGGCTCTTGTCGTTGGCCCCCCTGGTCTGGCTGGGCACGATCTCGTATGGCGCCTATCTCTGGCACTACCCGGTGTATCTGTTCCTCGACGCCCAGCACACGGGTCTAACGGGCATCGCCCTGTTGGCGGTGCGGTTCGCCCTCACCTTCGTGCTGGCCGCGGCCAGCTACTACTTGGTCGAGCGACCCGTGATGTACGGCACCTTCTGGCGGTCGCTGAAGGCTGTCGGTCCCGCCACCGTTGCGCTGGTGCTCACCGTTGCCGTGGTCAGTGCCGGAACCATCGTACCGGCCACCGCGGCGGTGACCGTGAGGAGCACCATGCCGGCCTCCGAGCGCCAGGCCCTGGCCGCCGCCGGTGCGTTCACCAACCACCCCGTGCAGCTGCTCATCCTGGGCGACTCGATCGCCTACACCCTGGCGGAAGGCCTCGGGACCCAGAGCGTGCACCGGTTCGGCGTGGGGGTGCGCAACAAGGCCTCCCTGGGATGCGACCTCGACGATCTGCCGGCCATCACCAATCGGGTGGTCTACCAACCGGTGTCGGACTGCAAATCCTGGCGGACCTACTGGGCCAACCTGTTGGCCAAGACCCGTCCCGACGTGGTGGGACTGCTGGTGGGTCGATGGGATATCACGGACCACCTCGATCACGGATCAGTCGTACATGTCGGTCAGCCGGCGTGGGACGCCCATCTGGCGGATGAGCTCGACCAGGTGGTCACGGTTCTGTCGTCGACGGGCGCCAAGGTGGTGCTGTTCACCATGCCCGATCTCTCCCCACCGCCGTCGCCGAACGGCACGACCTACCCGGAGGACTCGCCGGTCCGGGTGTCCGAGTTCAACGCCATCCTGGCCTCGGTGGCACAACATCGCAGCAGCGTGGCCACCCTCGTCGACCTCAACGCCCTGCTCGATCCACACGGCCACTTCCAGTCGGTGATCGATGGGGTCACCGTCCGATGGGCCGATGGCCTCCACATCTCGCTTCCCGGGGGGGAGTGGCTCCAGCCGCTCGTTCTCCCGACTGTGGCCGCATTGGGCCTGCAGGCACGAGCAGGGTAGGGAGGCAGTGGCCGTTCGTGTCGAATCGATGCACGTGTCCGCCTACCATCCCAATTCTGCTGACCGGACACATCGGGCCGCGGATCAACAGAGTGGGATGGCTAGCATTTCCTTCTTGACCTCAAGAGGAACGTCCCGCCGGTGGCCGGGCGTAGGGGTGAAGGTGCACATGGTGATCGGTCGTCGGGTACGAGGTTTCGTGGCGACACGTCCGACGCTCCGGCCCACGACCGCCGGTCCGCCATGACGACAACCGAGCGGCGGGAGGCGGGAGGCGTCAGGCAGCGCCGCAGTCCCGTGGTCACCGGCGTGCTGCTGGCTCTCCTGGTGTGGGGTGCAGTTCTTCATCGGAACGGAAATGCTGGTGCTCGTGGCCATGGCGGCCGGCATCGGCGTGGTGGTGACAGTGGTGTTGAACGTCGGCCGGATCAGGGCCATCGGGCGCAAGGCCGGATATGCCGTCACCGCCATGTTGGCGGCGGCCGTGACTGGCGGGGTGTTGTTGGCCTATCCGAACTGGTTCGCGTTGGCTGGGCCCGCTCATCTGTCCGGTCCCATCTGGGGAGCGAATTCGATCGTCGCCTTGGGCGGTACCAATCTCACGGACTACGTGTTCCCCGTCCCGCCATCGGCGGGGTCAACCACCTTCGCCCATCGCTTCGGGGGCTATCAGGGGCTGGCCCTGTCCCAGCAATACCTCGGGATCGGACTGCTGGTCGTGCTGGCAGCCGGCCTCGTCATCTGGCGCCGTGACCTGCGCCTGTGGCTGTTCACCGCTGTGGGAGCCACTTCCGTGCTGCTCTCCTCCGGTCCGCAGAACCACTGGACACTGTGGAGCGTCGTCGTGAAGCTGCCGCTGATGCAGAGTGTCGTTCCCAGCCGGTTCTTGGTCGTCACCTAAATTGTGCGCCGCCGTCATGCTGGGCCTGATCGTCGACCACGTACATCGGTCGGTTGACACTACAGGTCGGTCACCCAAGGGAGAATGGCCGGGTCCACTGACACCGGTCCGGAACGTCGCCGGGGCCGGCCGACCGTCGGAGCAGTCGCCGGGGTCATCGTGTCGCTCATCGCCCTTGTGCCCACGTCTGGTACTACGCAGGGAGCCTCCCGCTCACCACTCAGCAGGTGGTGCTGCCGAGGTGGTACCGGACGGTGGCTCCCCATCTGACTGGTCGACAGGTCATCCTCGCCTTTCCCGTACCCTTCGCCTTCCTTCAGAGCTCCAAGACCTGGCAGGCGGTGGACAGCATGTCCTTCGACCATGTCGGGGGGGTGGTCCCAACTCGATACCGGAACGGGCCGGAAAGGAACGGGCAGGCCAGACAATCCTCGGGTCCCTCTCCATTGCCAGCAGGGTCAAGGTCACCTCCGAGCAGGTGACGTCGACTCGCCAGGCTCTCGATGGATGGGGAGTGACCATGGTCGTGGTGCCCGACTCGGCCAGTCTTCCGCTCTACGAAAAGGCTTACACGGTCCGTTCCATCACCGTGCTGATCACCGCGGCGACCGGCCAGAGGCCGACCCGACAGGCGGGCGCCTGGGTGTGGACCAATGTCGACCGTGCCCGTTCTCTGATCCCAGTGTCGTCGGCGAGGCTGTCCATTTTGCGGCGCCGGTCCTCAGACTGACTCGGTCGCCTCCCTATCCGCATCGGCCGACTGCGTCCTGGCTTCACCAGCACCCAGGTCCGGGCCGGCGCCATGAGGACAGCGGCACCGGACCGACTCCGGTACTGAGGGAGGCTGTGTACCGTCGCTCGCCGGCCCGCATGCGAGTCGATGGTGGCGTCGATCCGCTCATCACGGCCGTGTCCACAGTTCGCGCGCTCAGCCGGGGGCCACCGGCTTGGGCTCTTTGGGCAGGCCGAGCACGCGCTCACCGACGATGTTTCGCTGGATCTCCGCCGTCCCGCCCCAGATCGTCTCCGAACGCGAGAAGAAGAACGAGGCCTGCAGGTCGCTCACCGGGTAGTCGTCGCGGCCACGCTTGAGCCGAGCGTCCACGGCGTCGGTCGGGTCGCCGGTGAGGATCTGGCCGTCGAGCCCCAGGATGTCCAGGGCCAGCTCCATGGTCTCCTGGTGATGCTCGGACCAGAACATCTTGTTGCCTGCCCCCAGTGCGTCGGCGTGGTGGGTGCCATTGAGGGAGTCGGTGAGAGCGCGGTAGCCGTTGATCTCCATGATCTTGACGTTGGTCCACGCCCGGGCCAGGCGCTGGCGGATCAGCGGGTCGGACACCCTCCCGTTCCTCTGGGCCTCGGCGACGATCTGGTCGAGCTCGCGCCGGAAGCGGCGGTACCCGGTGGTGGCCGACGAGCCCCGTTCGAAGCCCAACGTCGTCATGGCCACCTTCCATCCGTTGTTCACACCTCCGACGACATTCTCCTTGGGGCATCGGGCGTTGGTGAAGAAGATCTCGTTGAAGTCCGCGCTCCCGTCGACCTGTTCGATCGGCCGGACCTCGATGCCGTCCTGTTTCATCGGCACCAGGAGGTAGGAGATGCCCGCGTGCTTGGGAGCGTCAGGATCTGTGCGGGCCAACAAGAAGATGTAATCCGCGAACTGGGCCTGGGTCGTCCACACCTTCTGCCCGTTGATCACCCACTCGTCGCCGTCCACTTCGGCCCTCGTCTTGAGCGAGGCCAGGTCGCTGCCGGCGTCCGGTTCGGAGAAGCCCTGGCACCAGGAGATGGTGCCTCTCAGGATGCCGGGGATGAACTGTTGCTTCTGGTCCTCGGTTGCCCACTGGAGGATGGTCGGTCCGACCAGGGTGTCGCCGAAGAAGTCGGCCCGCAGGGGTGCTTCGACCCGGGCGAACTCCTCGTTGAGCACCACGGACTCGATCAGGGACAGGCCCTTGCCACCGTACTTCTGGGGCCACGATGCACAGATCCAGCCACCGTCGTAGAGCCTCTTGACCCAGTCGCGATTGAACGCCTTCTTCCTCTCCTTGGACATCGAGAATCCGGGCGTGCCCCAGCCTTCAGGTAGGTTGTCGATGAGCCACTGGCGGATCTCGGCTCGGAACTCCTCGGTTTCGGCGGGATACCTCAGGTCCATTGCTCGAGGTTATCCGTCCGTCGTCCGCATCGGTGAACCCGTAGGCACGAAAGCCAGCAGGGGCCAAAGGTCCCCATGTTCGTGGGTGAAGGCCCATCCCGGTGGGCAAGACCGGAGCGCGAGCACCGAAAGATGCAAACGTTCGCCAGCCTCACCAGCGACAACTACCATCGCACGCTGAGTTGCTGGGGGAAGGGCGTCGAGCAGGACCATGCCGACAACGAGAGACCTGACCCCTTGGGGTTTGACGCTCCCAAGGCTAGGCAGTAAGACCGGCCAAACGAGTCAGTGCTGAAGGAGCGCCCACTTCTTCGGCAATGCCCAATCACATTCCTGACCAGTAGGCCGAGCCCTTGACCACCGAGTCCAGTGTCCTCAGAGTCCAGTCTCTCGAACCCCGACTCGATCTCGCGTTCACGGGTCGGCGCCCACGTCCCCGTTCGCTGGACGTCTTCGTGGCTGGTGGTGCATACCTTCTGATCTCAGTGCTTGTTTGGTGGAACGTGTGGACGCACGATCCAACGTCGACCACAATCTGCGGCTGCGGAGATTCCTCCCTGTTCACTTGGTTCCTCGATTGGCCCGCCTACGCGATATCTCATGGACTCAACCCGTTCTATTCGACGGTCATGGGATATCCGCATGGCGTGAACCTCTTGACAAACACCGCAGTCCTCGGCATAGGGCTACCGCTTGCTCCCATTACGTGGGCCTTCGGATCGGTAGCCACGCTGAACGTCGCCCTCACCCTGAGCCCTTTTCTCTCGGCCCTGGCCATGTATGTGCTGATGCGTCGATGGGTCTCGTGGCGTCCGGCGGCCTTTGGGGCCGGACTCCTGTATGGCTTTTCACCTTATCTACTGTTCACCTTGACCAACGCCCATCTGATGTTGGGTATGGCATTCGTCCCCCCGCTGGTGGTCGCCTGTCTCGACGAAGTGTTGGTGAGACAGCAAGCCCGGCCTCTGCTCACCGGATTGACGTTGGCGCTACTGGTTGTCGTCCAGTTCTTCGTCGGGACCGAGGTGCTCGTCATCATGCTGATTGGGGCCGGCATCGGCATCGTCCTCATGATTCTCTTCGGACTGGGGCACATGTCGATTCTCCGTGCTCGTGCCCACTACGCTCTCGTGGCCTTCGGCACGGCGGTGGCCTCGGCCACTGTGTTGCTCGCTTACCCACTGTGGTTCGCCGTAGCCGGTCCCGCCCACCTCCCGGGGAACATCTGGGGACCCAACAACATCGACAGCTACGGCGGGACCTCCGAGGGCAGCTATCTGGTTCCTGCCGCGCCCAACCCGATCAACACCGCGTTGAACCGCAGCTTCGGCGGATATCAGGCTCCCACCTTTTCCGCGCAGTATTTCGGCATCGGGATTGTCGTGGTGCTGATTGCGGGTTTCATCGTCTGGAGACGGGACGTGCGGCTGTGGCTCTTCGGTGCCGTTGGCTTGATCTCCGTGCCGCTGTCGCTTGGTTTGAGACAAGGAAGCTGGACTCCTTGGCGACTCTTCGTGCGGCTGCCTGAGCTGGCGAACATCATCCCGATGAGATTCCTGATGGTTACCTACCTGGCCGCGGCGGTCATGCTCGGCCTGATCATCGACCACACCTACGCCGAGGTCGGGCGGCGACGCACGGCAACATCGAGTGATGCCTCCGCACGGCCCCAACGCTGGCGGCGCACTCTTGTCTGGCCAAAGCTACCGTCGATTGCCGGTGTGGTCGTGGCCGCCATCGCGCTCGTGCCCATCGCTTGGTTCCTGTCGGGCAGCATCCCACTGGCAACCCAGCCAACCTACATTCCCACCTGGTTCCGAACCGTCGCTCCGCATTTGCGGGGCCACCAGGTCCTTTTGGTGTTTCCCGCCGCCTACGGAATCGAGAGCTCGATGACATGGCAGGTCCTTGCAGGAATGGATTACTCGATGGTCAACCAGGGCGGCCCCGGTGGCGCCCCCTTTAGGCTTGGACGCGAAGCCAATGGCGCCACGATCCTCGATCGCGTCTCATATCGGTTCGGACCGGCGCCGACCGTCACGAGGAGCGATATCGTCGCAGTCAGACGGGCACTATCCGGCTGGGGTGTGACCACCGTCGTCCTCCCCGATCAGAAGGAGCTCCCGCCCTTCGATCAGGTCCCTTCGGTCACGACGGTCGCCACCTTGATCACCGCCGCCATCGGGAGGCCCCCCATCTGGCAGTCCAACGCCTGGGTGTGGACGAAAGTGAACAGGCCTGCGTCGCCGGCCTATACGAGCAAGTCCCAGTTCTTGCGTTGTACGGCGGGCGCGGCTGGCGGCGAAGCGGCTTCTGTCCATGCCGCCAGCGTCTGCGTGCTGTCCTCCTCGTCGCCACGGCAGTAGGGCCAACCTCGGTCTGTCCAGTGATCGCTTGGGATGGGGGACTCCCATCCCGGCCACCTCAGGACCACCACCCATCCCACGTGGTCCGATCGTTCGGCCAACCCACCAGATCAGGACCGCCCGAAGTTCAGCGACCGGAGGCGGTGCCCCGTCTACGCTGGAGTGGCGATGAGCACCAAGACGGCGACGACCGACCCGCAGCTGGAGATCCTCCATCTGTCCAGCGTGATCAGGCGGCCCCTGGTCGACAGCTCCGGCGATCGCCTGGGTCGGGTCCAGGACCTCATCGTCCGAGCCGGGGAGGCGTCCCACCCGCCAGTTGTCGGACTCGTGGTCGACATCGGTGGCCGCGACCTCTTCGTCCCTATCCGGAAGGTCGCCGCCTTCGAGCCGGGTCGGGTCCTGTTCGAGGGCCGGCGGGTTGATCTGCGTCGCTTCGAGCGCCGTCCCGGCGAGCTCTTGCTGGCCCGGGATCTCCTGGCCCACCACCTCATCAACTTCGTGGGCGGACGTCTGATCCGCGCCAACGAGATCGAGCTGGCCAAGGTCAACGGCACCTGGGAGGTGGTGGCGGTAGATCCATCGAGCCGCCCGATCCTGCGCCGGCTGGTCCCTGGGTTCCGGAAGCGGAAGACCGAGCCGGGCAGCATCGTCGATTGGGCCAGCATCGAGCCGTTCGTGGCCCACGTCCCCTCGTCTCGCCTCCGCATCCCCTACCGGAAGCTGGCCAAGCTTCATCCCGCCCAGATCGCCGACCTGGTGGAGGCCGCCTCCCACGACGAGGGGGAAGAGATCATCGAAGCCGTGGGCGCCGACCGCGAGCTGGAGGCCGACGTCTTCGAGGAGCTGGACACCGAACACCAGCTGGAGTTCGTGAGGAGCCGGTCCGACGAGGAGGCTGCCCGCCTCTTGTCCTCCATGGCCCCGGATGACGCCGCCGATCTCATTACCGAGGTCGACCAAGAGCGCCGCCTTCCCATCTTGAATCTGCTTCCCGAGCCGCACCAGCGCAAGGTCCGTTCTCTCCTGAGCTACAACCCGGAGACGGCTGGTGGCCTCATGAGCCCCGACTTCTTGAGCATGCCGGCCGACTCGACCATCGCGGCCGCCATCGAGGCTGTCCGCACCAGCTCTGCTCCTCCCGAGTCGCTCAACGGGGTCTTCGGTGTCGACGAACACGGCCGCCTGGTGGGATCGGCGTCGACGGTGCGCCTCATCCAGGCCGATCCCACGGCCCCGCTGCGATCGATCATCGACTCCGAACCGGTGCACATGCACCCGGACTGGGACCTCGGTGCCATCGTGCGAACCATGTCCGACTTCAATCTGATCGTCGTCCCCGTGCTCGATTCCGAGCACGGGGAGATCCTCGGAGTGGTCACCGTCGACGACGTCATGGAGCTACTTCTCCCGACGGGTTGGCGACGTGACTTCGGCCGGACAGCGGTCGAGGAATGACCGTGGACGAGGAGCGAAAACCCGGCCCGGGCGCATTGCGTGGACGACGAGCGTCCGCCCAGCGCTAGGGCGGCCTCGCACCCTCGCACCTTCTCCGCCCGTGCTGCCGCAATGCCATGTCGACGAAACACGGCGCCGGACCATCCCCTGAGAACGCCTGGCGTTCGTGTGCCGTTTCCCGAAGTGCCGTCCGACGATCTAATCCGACCGCCCCGATACAGGTCCCCACCCGCCCACGGGCGTCGGTCCTGGTCAGCCGGTCGACAGGTCGAATGCCCGAGAGCGCCAGAGTGCCCGAAGGAGGTGAACCATGGCCGACGACATGACCGAGGTTGAGGCCTCGACCGCCGTCCTCGACGCTGCCCATATGGGCGACATCCACGGGGCCTTCGGGACCATCCGGCAACACGACCTGGACACCCGCCGGTCGTGGCGGGCCCGGCTGCTCACGCTGCTGGCCATCATGGGCCCTGGTCTCATCGTCATGGTCGGTGACAACGACGCCGGAGGCGTCTCCACCTACAGCCAGGCAGGGCAGAACTTCGGGCTGACCCTGCTGTGGACGCTCCCCCTCTTGATCCCGGTGCTCGTGGTGAATCAGGAGATGGTCGTCCGCCTGGGTGCGGTGACCGGTGTCGGGCACGCCCGGCTGATCAACGAGCGCTTCGGCAAGTTCTGGGGTGCCTTCTCGGTGGGCGACCTGTTCATCCTCAACTTCCTGACCATCGCCACCGAATTCATCGGCGTCAGCCTGGCTCTGAACTATTTCGGGATCAGCGAGTACCTCTCTGTCCCCCTCGCCGCCGTGGGCCTTGTCGCCATGACCGCCACGGGAAGCTTCCGGCGTTGGGAGCGGTTCATGTTCATCTTCATCGCCGTCAATTTCCTGGTGATCCCCCTGGCCATCTTCAGCCACCCGAAGGCCGGCCCCTTCTTCAAGGGTCTGGTCGTCCCGGGCGTGAAAGGCGGATTCACCTCCACCTCGGTGCTTCTGGTCATCGCCATCGTGGGTACGACTGTCGCCCCGTGGCAGCTCTTCTTCCAGCAGTCGAATATCGTGGACAAGCGGATCACCCCGCGGTGGATCAACTACGAGCGCGCCGACACCGTCCTCGGCTCACTCATCACCGTGTTCGCGGCCGCTCTGCTGATGGCCGTGGTGGCCGCCGCCTTCAGCGGCACTCCGTTGGCCGGTCATTTCACCGACGCCGGTGGTGTGGCCAGGGGTCTCAACCACTACGTGGGCCATGCAACCGGGGCCATCTACGCCATCGTGCTGCTCAATGCATCGATCATCGGTGCCGCCTCGGTGACCTTGGCCACCTCGTATGCGTTCGGCGACGTTTTCGGGGCGCGCCACTCCCTGCACCGGAGTTGGCGCGAAGCCAAGTTCTTCTACGGCACCTTCACGGCCATGGTGATCCTGGCGGCCGTCATCGTCATCATCCCGGGGGCGCCGCTGGGGCTCATCACCACCAGCGTCCAGGCCCTCGCCGGTATCCTCCTGCCCAGCGCCACGGTCTTCCTCCTGCTGCTGTGCAACGACAAAGAGGTGTTGGGCCCCTGGGTCAACCGGCCCTGGCTGAACGTGGTGTCCACGGCGATCGTCTCCATCCTGTTGATGCTGTCCCTCATCCTGATGGCCACCACGCTGTTCAGCCAGATCAACGTCCCAGAGTTGGTCGTCATCCTGGGCGGGGTGCTGGTGGCGACGTTCGCCGTTGGAGGGGTCCTCTACGCCCGCTCTCTCCGGAGCAAGCCGCCCGAGCCGGTCACCCCGATGGCCAAGCGGGCCACCTGGCGGATGCCGGCCCTCAACCTGCTGCAGCGGCCAACCTGGTCCCGTGGCCGCCTCATCGGGATGTACCTGCTGCGGGGCTACCTCGTGGTTGCGGTGCTGATGCTCCTGGTCAAGGCCATCGAGCTGGGCGTGCACCACTAGACGTCGTTCCAGCGACGACACGGCCGCACTGTGGCCACAGCTCCGGGCCCCCGAGTGGATGACCGATTCCTGAACGCCACGAAAGCCCGAGTTTGCCAATCGGTCGTTCGGTGACGCCGTGTCCACCACGCACAGTGTTCGTTCGGCACCCATCGGTGACACGTCGCCCCAAAAGTGTAGGACCTGGTCGACACGGACCAACCGCATCGCGCTCACCGAGCATACGATCTTGCGGTGCGATTTGGGTTCGCCCTGGTGGAGCGTCAGCGACCACGAGCGTGCTGCATCCGGATGGGCCAACGGGTCCGGCATCGACCGTGGGCTTGGCTCGGCTCGCTGGCGCTGGGCATGATCACGGCATGTTCACAGCCGTCGTCGACCGCACCGGCGGCGCAGTCCACGAGGTCCATCCGGGACTCCTCGTCGACGAATCCGCCGCAGCTCGTCGTTCTCGGAGACAGCACCGCGGAAACCCTGTCGTACGCACTACAGGCGACGGCACCCGCCGGAACCAAGGTCATAGACGCCGCTCTGTTCGGGTGCGGTCTGGCGATCGGCACCAATGCCTCATTCGATCCGCCCCATCCCCAGATGGCTATGTTTCCCAGCTGCAACTCAGCATCACCAAGCAGCGAGCAGTGGCCGGCATTGGATGTCGAGGCTGTACGAAGCACCGCGCCTGGTGATGTCATCTTCTTCGTCGCCGGAGTCTGGGAGACGGAGGACCTGCTGATCGGGGGCAAGTGGACCAACATCCTGGCGCCGTCATTCCAACGCAACGAGATCCGCCAGATGAGGAGGGTTGTCCAGATCGGGACCGCGCACGGCGCCCACTTTGAATTGGCCACGATGCCGGCAAATGCCGCCGGCGCCGTGATCCGCCACTCACCGGTCGGGCAGGACTCGCCGACGCGCCGGATGATCTATGACCGCTTGATCACGAGGGTGGCAGGCGAGTTCCCGGGCAGAGCCAGTGTCGTCGACCTGGCGGCCATTCTCTCCCCGGGCGGGGAGTACCGGGCGACCCTGAACGGAGTGCAGGTGAGGACGCATGACGGTGTGCACACCCCGTCCTACGCGCCCGGCAATCCATTCTCCGGCAATTCCAGCTATCCAGTCGCCGAGGCGTTCTACCAATGGCTCGGCCCCAAGATCTGGCCGCTCATCGTTGCCTCATCACGGGCCCATCGGGAGGCTTCGTCCGCGGGTTGATCGTCAGGATCACGCCGCCGGATTTCGGACGCCGGATTCGGCCTGGCGGCCTCGAGGAGACCCCGCTCGGGTGTGACGCATCCAGGCTGCCGGACGCACGCCGCTGTTGGCGGCCGGCAACAGGTGCTGAGCGGCGATCCCACCTCGGATCCCTTCGCCTGACCTCCCCGTCGGGCGTCACGACCACCGCTGGTCGGCCTGATCGAATCCTCCTGTGCTGGGTGCCCCGGGGTAAGACGACCTCGACGGACCGGATCTCGCGGCATCCCCTGTCGCCTGACCTGCCCCCGGGGCACATTTCAGACCCGCCACCTCGGGGGCGCTTTGGCAACCGGTTTGCGCCGAAGTACCTGGCCGGGGGAGTATTTGGCTTCCATGTGCCCGTCCGACCCGGTTGTCCATGCCTAGCTTCGGGCTCAAAAGGCACAAGATCAAAGGTCCCGCCACCCCACCTCCCACCCCCGAGCGCATTGCTCCGCGGCCGCCGGCCGCGGGGGGTCTGCGTATCGCCTTCCTCGTCTACCGTGGCAATCCTCGTTGCGGGGGCCAGGGCGTCTACACCCGGCACCTGACCCGAGAGCTGGTGGCCCTCGGGCACTCGGTCGAGGTGTTTGCCGGCCAACCGTGGCCCGAGGTCGACGAAGGGGTCGGCTTCACGCCGGTGCCCAGTCTCGATCTCTACCGCGACCCGGATCCCTTCCGGATCCCCAAGCTGCGCGAGTTCCGCAACTCCCTCACGACGCCGATCGCCGCCCTCGAATTCGCCGTGATGTGCACGGCGGGGTTCCCCGAGCCCTGGACCTTCAGCCTGAGAACCCGCCGGTTGCTGGCCGCCCGCCTCGGTCAGTTCGACCTGGTCCACGACAACCAGTGCCTGGGCAACGGGATCCTGGGGATGATGGAGGACGGTTGGCCGCTGATCACCACCTTGCACCACCCGATCACCGTCGACCGGCAGCTGGCCCTCAGCCACGCCACCAACCCGTGGCAGCAGTTCACCCAACGTCGCTGGTTCGGATTCCTGCGCATGCAGGTCAAGGTGGCCCGGGCCCTCTCGCGTGTCGTCACGGTGTCGGAATCGTCGAAGGCGGACATCGCCGCCCAGATGCATGTCGACTCCGCCCGGATGACCGTGGTTCCCGTCGGCGTCGATCACACCGTGTTCCGGCCTAGGGACGAAGTGGAGCCCATTCCGGGACGCATCATGGTGACCTCCTCCTCGGACGTGCCCATGAAGGGCCTCGTCCCGCTGCTCGAGGCGGTGGCCAAGCTCCGCACCGAGCGGGACATCGAACTGGTGGTCATCGGCAATCCGCGGCCCGACGGGCGGGTGGCCAAGGCCATCGACCGCCTCGACCTGGCGCCGATCGTCCGGTGCGTCACCGGCATCAGCGATGACGAGCTGGCGTGCAACTACGCCAGCGCCCAGGTGGCCGTGGTGCCGTCCCTGTACGAAGGGTTCTCCCTTCCGGCCATCGAGGCGATGGCGTGCGGCGTGGCCCTGGTGGCCACGACGGGCGGGGCCCTGCCCGAAGTGGTGGGGAACAACGGGGTCACCGGCCTGCTGGTCCCGCCGGATGACCCCGGGGCGCTGGCCGTCGCCATCGGCCGCCTCCTCGATGATGACGAGCTCCGGCGAAACCTCGGAGCCGCCGGCCGCCAACGGGTGCTGGGACGGTTCACCTGGCAGGTGACCGCGGCCGGCACGGCTGAGCAGTACCGGGCCCTCATGGCTGACCACCACCCCAACCGTTCCGATCGCCATCTCACGGAGACACCGCCATGCTGACTGTCGACTACGCCAGACTCGGAGTGGATGCGGGCGACCGCATCCTCGATCTCGGGTGTGGCTTTGGACGCCACTCGTATCAGGCGGCCCGGCTCGGAGCCGAGGTGGTGGCCTTCGATGCCAGTGCCGACGAAGTCCGAAATGTGCAGGACACCTTCGGTGCCATGGCGGTCGCCGGTGAGCTCGACGCCCAAGCGGCCCGGGTGGGCGCCGTGCAAGGTGACGCGCTCAAGCTTCCCTTTGCCGACGGGTCCTTCGACCGGGTCATCGCCTCAGAGGTGCTGGAGCACATCCCCGCCGACGAGACCGCCATGGCGGAGCTGGCCCGCGTGCTCAGATCCGGTGGTTCGATGGCGGTCACCGTGCCCCGGTGTGGACCCGAGTTTGTCAACTGGGCGCTGTCCGACGAGTACCACGATGTCCCGGGCGGGCACGTCCGGATCTATCGCCGGAGCCAGCTGATCAGCCGGCTCGAGGGCGCCGGCTTGCGGGCGGTGGGCAGCCACCACGCCCACGGCCTCCACGCTCCCTACTGGTGGCTGCGCTGCCTGGTGGGGCCCAGCAACGACAGTCACCCCGCCGTCGCCGGCTTCCACCGGGTGCTGGTGTGGGACATCGAGAGGGCCCCCAAGCTGACCCGCTACGCCGACCGGGTGCTCAACCCATTGGTGGGGAAGAGCCTGGTGGTCTACCTCGAGAAACCTCCCGGCCCCGTGACAGCATCGGCTCCTCCGGAACGTACCCCTCTTGCGTCGGCGCCGCCGTCCGCATTGTGTGCGGGGGCCGCCTCTCGCAGCGAGACCAGGGTCTCCGAGGAGGCTGTGGCATGAGGTCCATCCCCGAGGTGCCAGGTGTGATGACGGCCTCAGAGGTCATGGCCACGGCCAGGTCGATCGCGTCACTGCAACGAGCTGACGGGATGATCGAGTGGTTCCCCGGTGGTCACTGTGACCCGTGGAATCACGTCGAAGCGGCCATGGCCCTCACCGCTGCCGGCTTGGACGACGAGGCCGACCGTGCCTACCAGTGGCTGGTCGACACTCAGCTCCCCGACGGCAGTTGGTTCAACTACTACCTGGCCACCGGAATCGAGGACGCTCGGCTCGACACCAATGTCTGCGCCTACCTGGCCACCGGGGCATGGCACCGCTATGTCTCCACCGGCGACCTGAACGGCCTCGAGAAACTGTGGCCCGCTCTGGAAGCCGGTGTCGACTTCGTGCTGCGGTGGCAGCGGACCGATGGCGCCATCCGTTGGTCGCTCGACCCGTCTGGGTTCGTCGAGGAGTACGCGCTGCTGACCGGGTCGTCCTCCATCTACCACAGCCTTCGATGCGCCATTGCCTGCGCCGAGCGTCTGGACCACGAACGTCCTGACTGGGAGCTGGCAGCCGGCCGGCTGGCCCACGCCCTGGCCCACGAGCCCGGCGCCTTCGCCCCCAAAGTGGAATTCGCCATGGACTGGTACTACCCGGTCCTGTCCGGTGCCTTGAGTGGCGAGGCGGCCCGACGCCGGATCGACGGGTCATGGGACGCCTTCGTCATGGACGGACGCGGCGTGCGGTGCGTGTCCACCGGCGAGTGGGTCACCGCCGCGGAGACCGCCGAGTGCGTGCTGGCCCTCGATGCCCTCGGCATGGACGCCACCGCCATGCGTCTCTTCACCTGGGTCCAGGCCCTGCGCAACGAGGACGGCTCCTACTGGACCGGAATGGTCTACCCCGAAGAGGCGACATTCCCTCCCCTGGAGCGCTCGTCCTACACCGCCGGGGCCATGGTGCTGGCCGCCGACGCCCTGAGTCGGACTACGCCGGCCTCGGGGATCTTCCGAGGGGAGGGGCTGCCCAGCCATCTCGACCTGACCGAGCCCGCTCCCGAGGTCCCGGTCGAGCCGGCGCTGTGGGCCCCCGGATCTCCTGGTTCGGTCTGAGACCGACCGCACCGGGGGAGCGGGTCACTCTCGTTTGAATCCGGTGTGGCGGCAGCGAGGCGCCGAGTCAGAGGCGACGCAGTACCCGGAGCGACCCGCATTCTCCATCCTCGACGAACTCGCCCGAGTCGAGCGCCGCCCGCCAGATGTCATAGGGCGGCCGACCCCCGTCGCCGGGGTCAGGAAAGACGTCGTGGATGACCAACCAACCGTCCTCGGCCACTTTGGGGGCCCACCCCCGGTAGTCGGCCCAGGCGGGTGCTTCTCCGTGGCCACCGTCGATGAAACAGAAGGCCAATGGAGTGCGCCACTGGGCCGAAACCGTCGGCGAGTCGCCGACCACGCCGACCACCGAGGACTCGAGCTGGGCGCCGACCACGGTGCTCCGCCAGTGGGGAAGGGTGTCGATGCGGCCTGTTGCCGGATTGAGGAGCGACGCGTCATGGTGCTCCCATCCGGCCTGGTTCTCCTCGGACCCGTGGTGGTGGTCGAGGCTGAAAAGCACGGCCCCGGTGGCCTCGGCTGCGGCACCGATGTACACGGTCGATTTGCCGCACCAGGCCCCGATCTCCACGAAGGTGGCCTGCTCGAAGGAGGCGCCGGCCCTCAGGGCGGCCAGAAATAGTGCTTCTCCTTCGTCGTCAGGCATGAACCCGGCGGTGGCCTGGGCCAGTGAGAACAGGTGCTCCCGGCGGTCCGTGTGCGATCTGATGGCGGCCGTCGCCGGGGTGGATGTGCTTCCACCACTCATGGCCCAAGCCTGTCACGAAGAGGGATCGTCCGCCGCTCGATGACGTGGAACGGGGATGAAGTACCTGGTGGACTGCCCAATTCACGACTGCATGATTGCCAGACGGGCCATTCAGCGACCCACATTCGGTCGCCGAATCTCGGCGGCGCCCATCGGGCGGCGGAGGGGCACGAGGCGAGCCCGACCCTGCTGTCTTTCCCTTTCCCGTCCTGGCGAATACGCTGTTCCAGGTATGAATGAGCTTCGGGGGGTGGCACGATGAATTCGCCAACGAAGACCCGCATCGGGATTCTCGTCGTGGCCTACAACGCCGCCACCACGCTGGCCAAGGTCCTCGACCGCATCCCGGATGCGATCAGGCCGGACATCGAAGAGGTGATCGTCAGTGACGACCACAGCCAGGATTCGACCTACCTGGTAGGCCTGGGCTATCAGCAGGTCTCCGACCTGCCCATCACGCTCATCCGGCAGCCCGCAAACCTGGGATACGGCGGCAACCAGAAGGCCGGGTACGACCTGGCCATCGAGCACGGTCTGGATGTCGTGGTGATGCTGCACGGGGACGGCCAGTACGCGCCGGAGTCCCTGCCGGAGATGGTCGCTCCGATCGTGGACGGGAAGGCCGACGCCGTCTTCGGTTCGCGCATCATGATCAAGGGTGCGGCCCGAAAAGGGGGCATGCCGGCGTACAAGTACGTAGGCAATCGGATCCTGACGCGGTTTGAGAACGCGGCCCTGGGCACCAACCTGTCCGAGTTCCACTCGGGCTACCGGGCCTATTCCGTCAGCGCTCTCAAACAGGTTCCGTTCGAGCAGAACTCCGACGGCTTCAACTTCGACACCCAGATCATCATCCAGTTGCACGACGCGGGGATGCGCATCGTCGAGGTACCCATCCCCACCTACTACGGGGACGAGATCTGCTATGTCGACGGCTTGAGCTACGCCCGTGATGTGACCAGGGATGTGGTTGGCTACCGTCTGCAGAAGGCCGGGTTCGGGGACGGAAGTCGTATCGCCCTCAACGAGGAGTACCAACTCAAGCCCAGCGAGGACAGCTCGCACGGCCGGATCTCAGCGATGCTGAGTGCTCGCTCACCGAGCAAGATCCTCGACCTCGGCTGCTCGGGCGGGCGGCTGGCCAAACGCCTGCGAGGGATGGGCCACCACGTGACCGGTGTCGATGTCCATGAGATCGACGGCGTCACCGATCGAACGGATGTCTTCATCAAGGCCGACCTCAATGACGGCATCCCCTTCGAGGCTGGGTCGGGCTTCGACGTCGTGCTCGGCGCCGACGTCCTCGAGCACCTGGTAAATCCCGGAGCCTTGATGGCCCAGGCCCGAGACGTGCTGTCCCCCGACGGCGTAGCCATCTTCTGCGTGCCCAACATCGCCCACTGGTACCCGAGGACGCGATCGACTGTGGGGATGTTCGACTACGACCAACGGGGGATCCTCGACTCGACCCACCTTCGCTTCTTCACCCGTCGCAGCATCCGGAAGCTCATCGAGCGCCAGGGCTATTCGATCCAGCGGATCGAGCCGGTCGGCCTACCCCTCGATGCGATGGGTGTCGAAGGCACCAAGGCGCACGTCCTGCGTCTGGTCGACCAGGTCATGCTGGCCCTCTGGCCCACCATGTTCGGTTATCAGTTCATCGTGGAGGCGACGCCGAGCCCCTCATGATGGCCCCGGTTCCTCCGGCCCGGCCCTGTGGTTGCGCGGGGCCGTGCTCTCGTCAGCCCCGGACCAGCGTGAAGAGGGAGTAGACAGCGAAGCCAGCCAACAACACTCCGCCGGCCTTCCGGATGACGGCCAGGGGCAGCACCCGCAGCAGCGCCTTGCCCCCGAAGGCGCCGAGGGCGGCCACGGCGGCCAGGCCGGAGAAAGCGCCGACGAACACGGCAACGGGCTGATGGTACTTGGCCGCCAGGTTGGCGGTGAGGATCTGGGTGAGGTCGCCGAACTCGCCCACGAAGATGACCACGAAGGCCAGCGAGGTTGTCCGGAGCCATGTGCGAGCCGAGTCAGCCTCCGCCTCTCCTTCCGCCTCCGCCTCCTTTTCGGGGACCAACAGCAGGTAGACGGCGCCCCCGGCGAAGAGCAGCGCCGTCACCGCCTCGATCCAACGGTGGGGGAGAAGCTGCAGCAACTGACCCAGGGCTACGGCCAGGGCGGCATGGATACCGAAAGCCATGGTGGCGCCCAACCACACCAGGACAGGTCGGTATCGGCTGCCCATGATCAACGTGGCGATCATCGTCTTGTCTGGCAGCTCCGCCATGAAGATGATGGCAAACACGGTCAGGACGATGCCCAGTTGCACTGCTTCAGGTTAGGGACTCTTCAGGTTAGGGACTCGCCGCCGCCCAGCTGGATCACCTCATCCGGGCACCCGAGGTGGCCCACGACCCCCGCAAATCGGGGGCGCCGGCCTGCACGCCCGATGGGCGACGTCCGACCTCAGACCGAGGACCATCCGATGGACGGGGCCAGTCCCAAATCAGCTGAAGGCCTACCGGGGAGGCAAGCCCAGCGCCTCGGCGAGGGTGGCGGCCAGGCCCCTGCTCTCCCGTTCTCCGAAGGCTACATTGACGGCCAGCCGTTCGAGGATCTGCTCCACCGTCTTGCCCCCTGCCGGGAGCGGATGGGCCTCGACGAAGTCGGTCACCTGGGCGGCGAGCTCGGGTGGCGCGCAGAGGCCGCGCACCCCCTCGAGCATGCGGGGGAGAATGTTGGAGGGGAACTTGGCCACCACGGCGTCCCAGTCCTCGGTGATGCGGTGCCAGGCCGTCGGTCCGGTGACCCGGTTGGCGACCAAGGACTGCAGGACGAAGGGCGCGTTCTGGGTCCGGACCTCGGACATGGCCAGGTCGAAGGTCCGCGAGGCCAGGCCGAGGTCAGTGAAGGACGCCAGGGCGTAGAGGTAGCGGTTCTCCTCCTGGGGGGTGACGGGGGACCGGTAGTGGGAGAGGAACGCCTCGTACTCGGAGACCCCACCCGTGCCGGCCACGATGTCCAGGACGGCCGACTCGGTGTCCGGGTGGAGCGCAGAGGACCCCGCGGCCGCGAACCGACGGGCAGCCTCGGCCTGGATGTCGGGGTCGTCGCCGATGGTCCCGAGGGTCCGGAGCACGGACGCCCGCAACGACGGGGTGCGCTCACCGTCGTCGTCCCTGGGGTCCCACCCGAGATCACGGGCGAGCGGACCGAGCAGGGCCCGAATGGCCTGGGCCAGCACGGGACGGTCGAGGTCGGGTACCACCCGGTCGAACAGGCCCAGGGTCCCGAGCACGACGGACCACACGCTGGGATCGCCTTCGGCCGAGTCGACGAGGGCCCGTGCCAAGCGCAGCACATCGGGCAGCAGAGCCTGGCCGGCGAGGGCGGCGGCCCAGGTGTCGGACACCAGGTTGTACCGCTCCAACGGCTCGAGGTCGGCCAGCCGGCCGGCCAACCGCTCGACGGCGGCGGTGGGGTAGGCGACGCGGAAGTAACCCGAGCCGCCGGCGTTCACCACGCAGGGCCCGGCTCCGCCGTCGCCGTCGGTCCTGCCGGTGGGCCCTTCGAGGAGGACCGGCAACGGATCCTCGCTGTCGCCGTCGAGCCACCGTGCCAGCACGGGGACCTGCCACCCCGAACCGATGGCGCCGCCCGGGTCCCCCCGGTAGGAGAACGGGGTCTGGGCCAGCGAGCCGTCGTCGCCCACACGGACCAGCGGATAGCCGCCCTGGTTGATCCACGTGTCCATGATGGTGCGCACGGCCCGTCCGCTGGATCGTTCGAGTGCATCCCACAGGTCGGAGGTCTCGGTGTTGCCGTGGCGGTGGGTCGTCAGGTAGTCGTTGATGCCCTCGCGGAAGACGTCCGGTCCGACGAACTGCTCGAGCATGCGGAGCACGCTCCCGCCCTTCTGGTACGTGAGGACATCGAACATCCCCTGGGCCTCCTCGGGGCGACCGACGGGGAATTCCACGGGGCGGGTGGCGTGCAGGCCGTCGACGGCCATGGCCGCCTCCCGCTCGACACCGAAGCTGACCCACCGCTGCCATTCGGGGCGGAAGGCATCGACGGCCAGCACCTCCATGAAGGTGGCGAACGCCTCGTTGAGCCAGATCCCGTTCCACCACTTCATGGTGACCAGGTCGCCGAACCACATGTGGGCGACCTCGTGGCAGATCACGTCGGCCACCCGCTCCAGCTCCACCCGGGCCGCCTGGGCCGGGTCGACCAGCAGCACCGACTCGCGGAAGGTCACGCACCCGAGGTTCTCCATGGCGCCGAAGGCGAAATCGGGGATGGCCACCAGGTCGAGCTTGTCGGCCGGATAGGGGATGCCGAAGTAGTCGGTGAAGAAGTTGAGGGCGTGGGCCCCCACGGCCAGGGCGAACGGGGTGAGTACGCCCTTGCCGGGTGGATGGACGATGCGCAGGGGCACGCCGTTGACGTCGACCGGGTCGGTGGCCTCGAGCGGGCCGACGATGAAGGCCACCAGATAGGTGGACATCACCATGGTCGGGGCGAAACGCACCCGGCGCTTTCCGTCGGGCTCCGGGGACTCCTCGACCACCGAGCCGTTTGAGTAGGCGGCCAGTGCCTCGTCGACCACCAGGGTGATCTCGAAGGTGGCCTTGAGCTCGGGCTCGTCCCAGCACGGGAAGGCCCGGCGGGCGTCGGTGGACTCCATCTGGGTGGTGGCGATGGTGTGGTCCACGCCGGCCTCGTCGGTGAAGGTGGACCGGTAGAACCCGTGCAGCTTGTCGTTGAGGATGCCGGTGAAGGCCAGGTGCAGGGTGGCCGGCCCCGGCACGAGCGGCTCGGAGAAGGTGAGGGTGGCCCGCTCCTCGTCCGGATCCAAGTCGATGGCCGTCGGAGCCAGCGCGTACCCGCCATCGGGATTGCCGTCGTTGAGCTCGGCGAAGGTGATCTCGAGCTCGGCGGCATTGAGGGTGATCGTCGGCGTGGACTCCTCGACCGTGACGTCGATCTCGATATCGCCGGCGAAGGTGGCAGCCGGCAGGTCCGGCGTGAGCACCAGCCGGTAGGCGTGGGGACGGACCGATGTGGGTAGCCGGTAGGCGGGGGTGCCGTTGGGTCCGTGCGTGCCGGTGGGGTCGTCGGTTGTCGGAGCGCTCATTCGGGCAGGCTACCGTCGGACCGTGCACAGTGACCTCCAATCCAGTGATTCTCCCCAACTTCCCGATGCCGGTGGCGACGGCGTGACGGAGGGGGGCGACGATGCCGTGATGCCGGCGACGTCGGGCGGCACGGCCGAGTCCCCGTCCGGTCCCCGGCTCGATGTGGTGGCCATCGGCAACGCGCTGGTGGACGTGCTGGCTTCGGCCAAGGACGAGGACCTGGATGGCCTCGGTCTGGTCAAGGGGACCATGGCCCTGGTCGACCAGGCCCGGTCTGAGTCCATCTATGCCGCCATGGGGCCGGCCACCGAGGCCTCGGGAGGATCGGCCGCCAATACGGCGGCGGGGGTGGCCGCTCTCGGGGGTCGGGCGGCCTTCCTCGGGCGGGTGGCCGACGACGGCTTCGGCATGGCGTTCACCCACGACATCCGCTCGATCGGGGTGGCCTTCGATCCGACGCCGGCGCCGGCCATCCCCGGGGAGGCGGTCACCGGCCACTGCCTGGTGCTGGTGACCGGAGACGCCGAACGCACCATGGCCACCCATCTCGGCGTGGCCTCCGATTTCGGGTCGGTCGACCTGCACGGTGGCCACCTCTCGTCGACCCAGGTCGTCTACCTCGAGGGCTACCTGTGGGAACAGCCCTCGGCCAAGGCGGCCATGCGGGAGGCGATCGAGGTTGCCCACGGCAACGATGCGGCGGTGGCCCTCTCGCTGTCGGACCCGTTCTGCGTCGAGCACCACCGGGCGGAATTCCTCGAACTGCTCAAGGGGGACCTCGAGATGGTCTTCGCCAACGAAGACGAGATCACACTGCTGTTCGGAGCGCCCGACTTCGACGCGGCCGTGGGAGCGGTCACGGAGACCGGGGTGCTGGCCGTCCTCACCCGCGGTGCCGCCGGATGCGTGGTGGTCACTGCCGCGGGAGCGGTGGAGGTCCCGGCCGTCCCCGTCGAGCGGGTGGTCGACACCACCGGCGCCGGTGACCTCTTCGCGGCCGGCTTCCTCTACGGGATCACCAACGGGCTCTCCCCAGAAGCGTCCGCCCGTCTGGGTGGGTTGGGTGCCGCCGAAGTCATCTCCCACGTCGGCGCCCGGCCCCAGGCCGACCTGCGGGCCTTGGCGGTGGAGGCAGGTCTGTTCAGCTGAGCGGTCCTGACGGAGCGACGCCAGGACCCGGCGTGGCCAATCAGGTGGGGGGAGACTGGGCCGGGCGGAAGGCGAAGGGCAGGTCGCCGATGCGCACCAATACCGAGGCTACCGAACGCCCCAGCGGAGCCAGGGCGTCGTCGAGGCTGGCCGGGTTCTCGAGCAGGCTCTCATCGAGCTGGCAGGATCCCTCGTAGGAGACCTCGATGGCGCATTCGGGGCTGTCCCCGCTGTCATCGGGCAGGACCTGCTCGATGGTGGCAGACCCGCGGACCAGCGGTTCGTCCCCCAGCACCTCCAGCTTGTCCGGGAGCACCTCGATGAGGGGTGCCACCTCGGGGATGCCGGCAAGGCCCTGGACCCGGAAAGCGATCTCCACGAGCACTTCGGGGAGCTCGTCGGGCTCCTCGCCGATGGCCCAGCTCCGGTAGGCGGTCTGGCTCCATGTGGGCCAGTCCAGGCTGGTGTCGACCCGGATCCGCGCCGGGCGCTCCTCGCCCGGGAGGCTGTACGAAGTCTCGAAGCTCACGTCCCCCAGGAAGACATCCACTTGAAACCGCTCTTCGACGGCCTGACGCTGCAGCAGCGCGGCCTCGAACGCATGGCGGTGCGAGCCGACGAGTTGGGTGAACACGTGGTCGAGCATGGCGGGGCAGAGGCTACCGTTCTTCTCATGCCCCCCTCCTCCGATCCGCCCAAGCGCTCGGCGTGGGTGGATCGCCGGGTCATCGCCTACGCCCACCAGGGAGGGGCCTGGGAAGCCCCGTCGTCTACGCTGCATGCCATCGGGGCCGCCGTCGGAGCCGGGGCCACCGGTATCGAGCTGGATGTCCACGCCACCGCGGACGGCCAGTTGGTGGTGTGCCACGACGCCACGGTGGACCGGACCACCAACGGGAGCGGCCTCATCGCCGACATGCCGTTCGACGCGCTGCGTACGCTCGACAACGCCTACTGGTGGGCGCCAGGGGCGGATACCACGCCCGGGCTCGAACCCGACGGCTATCCGTTCCGAGGGCGTGCCCCCGACGATCGTCGTTTTCGCATCGCCCTTCTCGAGGAGGTGCTCGAGGAGTATCCCGGGGTGGTGCTCAACCTGGACATCAAACAGACTGCGCCGGTCGTCGCCCCCTATGAGCAGGCGCTGGCGGCCATGCTCCGCCGCTTCCGTCGGGTCGACGACGTGATCGTCGCCTCTTTCATCGACTCGGCCACCGACGCCTTCTCCTCGTTCGCCCCGGAGATCCCGACCTCGGCCGGGACCGGGGCCGTGGCCGGTTTCTTCCAATCGGTGCGGGCAGGCGAGACGCCCGCTCCCCTGCGCCACGTTGCCCTGCAGGTGCCGGCCAGCTACGGCGACGTCACGCTGGTCGACCTGCCCTTCGTCGAGGTGGCCCACGAGCAGGGACTGGCCGTCCATGTCTGGACCGTGGAGGAGGAGGAGGAGATGGAACGGCTGTGCCGGCTCGGGGTGGACGGGATCATCACCGACCGGCCCTCCGCCTTGGTAGCAGTGCTCAACCGCCTCGGTTCCGCCTGGCGGGTGCCGAGCCGACCCCGGTGAGGGACCCGGTCCTCACCAAGCCTGGCTCCGTGCGACGATGGCGGCGGGTGCCAGGACGGGAACGGGTTGGTCGGCGAGCAGCCGACGCGGTGCAGAACCGATTGGCTCTGTCGGCTCAGGTGTGGACCGATGGGCGGGCGGCGGGACGGACGACAGACCCCAGAGGGTCAGCCTCGCCCGCAGTTGGGCTTCTTGCCGTGGTTGGCCTTCTTCTTGGCCCGGAGCTTGCGCTTGTTGGTTCGTTTCGACACAGTCCGGAGATGGTAGTCGTTCCGGCGCCCGGGCATTCACCGGGGGTGGGCCGATGACCTGGCTGCTGCGGGACGGGGACGTGTTGGCCGCGGCCGATGTGGCGGCCGGTGTGGCCGGGCGGACCCGGGGCCTCATGGGCCAGTCCGCCTACGAGGGCGCCATGGTGCTGCCCCGGACCCGGTCGGTCCACACCTTCGGCATGCGGTTCGCCGTCGACGTGGCCATCTGCGACAAGGACATGGTGGTGGTGGGGGTGACCAGGCTCCGACCGTGGCGGATCAGCGTTCCCCGCCGGGGAGGACGCTCGGTGGTCGAGGCCCAGGCCGGTGCGTTCGAGCGCTGGGGGCTGAAGGTGGGCGACAAGTTGGAGCTCCGGGGGTGACAGGTGCCATCGGAGGCCAGGGGGCTGACCCGGAGCCCGGCCCCGAGCCCGACCCGGACGTCCTCGAGGAATTCGAGCTCTGGGGAGGCCCGGACGTCGATCCGGACCCGTCGGACGCGGGCGACGAGCCGCGCCGGGTCCCGTCGGGACCCTCCCCGGAGGAGGGGGCTGCTCTCGTGGGGTACGTGGTGCTGGTCGGTACCCCGATCGGCAACCTGGGTGACCTCTCGCCTCGGGCCGTGCAGGCCCTCGAGGGATCTGACGTCATCTACTGCGAGGACACCAGGCACTCGCGGAAGCTGCTGACCCACGCCGGTGTCACCGGTGTGCCGCTGCGATCGCTCCACGAGCACAACGAGGATGAGCAGATCGACCAGGTGCTGCGGGCCGTGGACGAAGGACGCGTCGTGGCCGTCGTCAGCGACGCCGGGATGCCCGGCATCTCCGATCCCGGCTCCCGCCTGGTGGCCGCGGTGGTCGGGTCCGGCGTCACCGTCACCGTGGTGCCGGGGCCGTCGGCGGTCCTGGCCGCACTGGTCACCAGCGGACTGCCCACCGAACGTTTCTGCTTCGAGGGGTTCCTGCCCCGTTCGGGCCGGGACCGTCGGGAGCGCCTCGAGTCATTGGCCGGCGAGACCCGGACCGCCGTTCTCTTCGAGGCGCCGGGCCGGGTTGCCGGCACCCTGAGGGAGCTGGCCGCCGCGTGCGGAGGTGACCGGCACGTGTCGGTCGCACGCGAGCTGACCAAGTTGCACGAGGAGATCTGGAGGGGATCGCTCTCCGATTCCGTCGCCTGGGCCACCGCCGTGCCGGTGCGGGGGGAGGTGGTGGTGGTGCTCGCCGGGGCAGCGCCGAAGGATGAGCCCGTCGTCGGCGACGATGTCCTGACCGCCGAGCTGGCCCGCCGGCTGTCGGCGGGGGAGCGGACCCGGGGAGTGGTCGACGACATCGCCGCCGGGCACGGGGTCCCCCGCCGTAGGGTCTACGAGCTGGCGCTGGCCTGGCAGGCCACCGGGCCACCCGGCGCCGGTGCGGCGCCAGGCCCAACGGGGCCGGACCCCGCAACGCCTTCGTTGGAATGACACAACCACGAGCGGCGTTGGATGTTGCGCAGAAGGAGTGTCGGGGCGGGGGGTGTGCAGGACCCGCAGCCAGCCCTTGTTCGGGAAGAACGCACGCGGAGCAAGGGAGAGGACAACATGTTCGGACACAACCGGAGAGACGAGAGCCAGGCACCGGGAATCGCTCCCGACGACATTCCCGAAGGATTCGACCGGGCTGCGTTTGCCGCCGGCTGCTTTTGGGGGGTTGAGGAGTTCTTCCGGGCCATCCCTGGCGTGGCGGACGCCATCTCCGGCTACGAAGGTGGCTTCGTCGACCACCCGACCTATGAGCAGGTGTGCACGGGAAGCACCGGCCATGCCGAAGCGGTGCTGGTGACCTTCGACCCCAGTCGAGTCTCGTTCGGGGCGCTGCTGGAGGAGTTCTGGCGCCACCACGACCCGACCACGCTCAATCGGCAGGGCCCCGACCGGGGTACCCAGTACCGGTCGGCGGTGTTCACCCACGACGATGCGCAGGAGAAGGCGGCTCGGGCCTCCCTGGACGAGTACCAGGCCAGGTTCAAGCGTCCGATCGTCACCGAGGTCACCCCGGCCACCACATTCTGGCCGGCCGAGGAGTACCACCAGCGGTTCACGGAGCGCACCGGCCGGGGCGGCTGCCACGTCGCCAACTGGTGATGCTCCCATCGGGTGGGGGTGGATCGCTAGCGCAGCTCGCTGAGGGCGCGGCGCACGTAGGGCCTCAACGGCAGCTCCCACGCCTCCTGGATCGGGACCCACCGGGCGACGTCGGAGGAACCGTCCACCTCGTCACGGAGGGCTCCGGAAAAGGAACGGATGTCGTAGATGATCCGGATGGTGTGCAGATCGGCCCCGTCGGGCAGCTCGAAGACGTCGGACAGCACTCCCCGGAGATCGCCGACGTCGACCTCCAGCCCGGTCTCCTCGCTGAACTCGCGCCGGAGTCCGGAGGCCGGATCCTCGCCGTGGTCGAGGCCGCCACCGGGGAGGAACCACTGACCCGCCACGGTCAGATAGGGCGCCGCCCGCACCAGCAACACCCGGTCCTCGGAGTCCTCGCACAGCCCGTAGACCGCCACCCGCTGCCGACGAGGCCCGGAGGCCGGATGGGTCGCCGCCACCTACCGCCGCGTCCCGGGGGCCGGGCGAGGGCCTGACGGTGGGCACCGAACCCATGGCGTCGTCGGTGGCAACGGGCGGACCATGGGCGGCAAGCATACGGTCGACCTCTCCGCGCCGACGAGCCGGTGATTCGCGTTCCGGTATGCCGGTCGCGTCGGCTCCGGTCGGTACGCTACCGGGCAGTGTCCCGCTACTACATCACCACACCCATCTACTACGTGAAGGACGCGCCCCACGTGGGCCACGCCTATACGACGGTCAATGCCGACGCCCTGGCCCGCTGGCATCGGCTCATCGGCGACGACGTCTTCTTCCTGACGGGAACCGACGAGCACGGCCAGAAGGTGGCGCGGGCCGCCGAGGAGGAGGGGCTCAGCCCCACCGAGTGGACCGACCGGCTGGCCCCCCGCTTCGCCTCCGCCTGGGAGGACCTCGCCATCGCCAACGACGACTTCATCCGCACCACCGAGCCGCGGCACCGGGAAGCCGTCCAGCGGTTCCTCGGCCGCATCTACGACAACGGCCACATCTTCAAGGACACCTACCGTGGCCTCTACTGCGTGTCCTGCGAGCAGTACTACGCCCCTGACGAGCTGGTGGACGGCGATCGGTGCCCGATCCACCACACCCCCGTGGAGCAGCTCGAGGAGGAGAACTACTTCTTCCGGCTCAGCGCCTTCCAGCAGCCCCTCATCGACTGGTACGAGGCCAACCCGGCGGCGGTGGCGCCAGATTCGAAGCGCAATGAGGCGCTGAGCTTCATCCGGGGTGGCCTCCGGGACATCTCGATCACCCGGACCTCGATCGACTGGGGCGTCCGGGTCCCCTGGGATGAGAAGCACGTCTTCTACGTCTGGTACGACGCCCTCGTCAACTACCTTACGGCCATCGGCTACGGCGACGACGAGGAGCGGTTCGAGGCATGGTGGCCGGCTGTCCACCACCTCATCGGCAAGGAGATCCTCCGCTTCCACTGCGTGTGGTGGCCGGCCATGTGCATGGCCGCCGGCATCGACCCGCCCGCGCACGTGCAGGTGCACGGCTGGCTGCTGCTGGGCGGCGAGAAGATGTCCAATTCGAGCGTCAACCAGATCACGCCGGGCGACCTCATCGCGGAGTACGGCGTGGACCCGGTCCGCTATCACCTTCTGCGCGACATCCCGCTGGGCAGCGACGGAGAGTTCTCGGCCGAGGGCATCGCCGGCCGGTACAACACCGACCTGGCCAACAACCTGGGCAATCTCCTGTCGCGGGTGGCGACGGTGGTGGGATCCAAATGCGGCGGCCTGGGGCCGGCTCCGTCCGGAGACAGCAGGCTGGCCGGGGTGGCGTCGACCGTGCTGGCCGAGGCCTCCGAGGCGTGGAGCGCCGGTCAGCCCAACCTGGCGCTGGAGGCCACCTGGCAGCTCATCCGGGAGACCAACGCCGAGCTGGAAGTGGCCGAGCCGTGGAAGGCCGAGCCCGGTCCTGAGGTGGATGCCGTGCTGGGAAGCGCGCTCGAGATGCTGCGCATCCTGTCGATCCTGTTGGTACCGGCCATGCCGGCCACCGCGGAGGAGGTCTGGAGGCGGATCGGGCTCGAGGGGTCTCCGGGCGAGCAGCGCCTCCCCGACGCGGCCGCCTGGGGCGGGTATCCCGCCGGCCGCAAGGTCGAGAAGGCCCCGCCCCTCTTCCCCCGGCGCAGGACCCCGTAGCTGGAGATGTCCAGGTGAGCGACGCGGTGATCGAGTGGTTCGACTCCCACTGCCACCTGCAGGCAGAGTTCTCGGAGTCCGCCGGGGGTGCCGAGCCCGGACCGCACGCCACCCGCCTGGCCGCCGTCATGGCCCGGGCCTCGGAAGCGGGGGTGACCCGGATGGTCTGCGTCGGTACGGGGGCCCGCTCGTCGAATGAGGCAGTGCGCCTGGTCCGGGCCATGAGGCAGCCCGGCTCGACGGCGATCGCCGAGGGGGTCGAGCTGTGGGCCACGGTGGGCCTTCATCCCCACGACGCCGTGGACGGGGTCGACTCGCTCGACGGGCTGCTGGCGTCGGAGCTGGAGGAGGGCGGGGAGACGAGGGCCAACGAGGGGGGCACGGCCGAGGACGGGGCACGACCGGTCGTGGTGGCGATCGGCGAGTGCGGTCTCGACTACCACTACGACCACTCGCCCCGGCCCGTGCAGAGGGAGGCGTTCGCCCTCCAGGTCGAACTGGCCCATCGCCACGGCTTGGCCCTGGTTATCCACACCCGGGAGGCGTGGGACGACACCTTCGACATCCTCGCCGCCGGTGGGGTGCCCGAGCGGACGGTCGTCCACTGCTTCACGGGGGGTCCGGATGAAGCCCGCCGGTGCCTCGACCTCGGAGCCTCGATCTCGTTCAGCGGGGTGGTCACCTTCAAGAACGCCACCGATGTCCGCGAGGCCGCCGTCCTTTGCCCCATAGACCGCCTGCTGGTGGAGACCGACACCCCGTTCCTGACACCCGTCCCGCACCGGGGAACCCTCAACGAACCATCGAGGGTTCCGCTGATCGGCGCAGCAATTGCCCTGGTCAAGGGGATTGAGACCTCGAAGTTGGCGGAGGTTTCGACCCGCAACGCCCTGGTCATGTTCGCCCTCTGAGGTCGTTCACGTCCGCTTGTGAATTCGGGCACGACCGCTGCCCATCGGGGGGAGCGGCGGCTGGTCGGGTTTGATTGTCGGGGGACAACCTGTCTAACCTCTGGGCGTCGGCCGCTTATCAAGCGGTCGTTTTCTATTGCAGCGCACGTCGTTCGTGTTGCAACGCAGGAGACCGGTGGGCGGTCGTCGGACGCCCGCCGGGGGGTCGGCTTGGAGGAGCCGGCCCACCCGTCCTCTCGGGGGCGGAGGTGTGCTCTGTGGGCCTGGTCCCGGAGGGCGCAGCCCCAGCAGTCCCATAAGGAGAGTGGAGTCCTGAGGACCAAAATCCAACGGGGGAGCCGGCCCGGCGCCGCGCTGCTCCTGTGTGGAGCGCTACTGATCGTGCCGCTCCTGCTGATCCAGAACGACTCGAGCGCCTCGGCGTCACAGGCCGAACGCAGAACTGCGAACCCCCGGCCACCGAGCGGTGGGCTACCTCCGTGGAAACTCGCCTCGGAGACACGGGCTCGGTCGGCGTCCGGAGCGGCCGCAACCACCACGGGCCAAACGGCAACTGCGGCGACGATGACGGCGCCGGCGACCACCTTGGCGACCGCCCCCCCGTCCGGCTCCCCGGCGCAGGAGATCGCACAGCGGGTGGTGACCACCCCGACCACGACCCCGGTGACGGCACCCCCGACCACCACGACCACCACACACCTTCCGGCGGCAACGGCACCGGCCGGCCCGGTCCACTACGGACAGGTCACCTACTACGACCATCCCGCCGGTCGCTGCGCCAGCCCATTCCTGCCTTTCGGCACGGTGGTCCAGGTGACCAACCCGGCCAACGGCGCGTCGGCGAGTTGCGTGGTCGATGACCGCGAGGCGGACACTGCTCGCTCCATCGACCTGGCCACGTCCACCTTCGCAGAGCTCGCCCCCCTGTCCCAGGGTGTCATCGATGCCCAGTTGAGTTGGTGAGCGGCGGGCTCGCCGGGTCACCAGGCCACCGCGTACTGGCCGGTTCGAAACGACACTGACAGCGGGGTGGTGTTGCGCTGCCGGGAGCGCGTCGTCACCGGCCCTCGCGGCAAGATAGGTTTTCGCAGTGCCCGCCGCCCGCCCCACCGCCCTGCGACTCCGGTGGATCATCTGGCATCCCCAGGAGAAGCTCTGGACATGGACGGCCGTCAGGGCCGTCCACAAGGTCCTCGGCGAGAGTGTGGTGGCCAAGGGCGTGCTCGGAGCGATCGTCACCGCTGACTCGCTTCTCCTGGTGGGACGGGTCCTTGCCCGCAGAGTCCGATTCGTCGCGGCCCACCGGGTGGACGCCGGGGGGGCGCCTCACCCCGTCCCAAGGTCCTCTACCTCGATTGCGGCGTGCACAAGGAGGGTCTCCAGATCCGCTGGATACACGAGTGGTTCAGCACCCGGTATGACCTCGAGATCCTGGGCTTCGAGGCCGGGAGCGAGCACATCGCCGACGCCAGGTCGGAGCTGGCCGATGTCCAAGGCGTGCAGCTCGACCATGTGGCCCTGGTCGGGCCCGATCACATCGGCGACGAGGTCGAGCTCTACCAGAGCGGCGGGCAGAGCCGAGGCAAGGGCGACTCACTCTTCTCGACCCGTGGCCAGCGATCGGAGACCGTCCCGGCCCGAAGGCTGAGCAAGGTGCTGGCCGACCGGGGCTGCTCGTCCGACACGATGCCGGTCATCCTCAGGATGAACATCGAAGGGGCCGAACAGTTCGTGATCCAGGACCTTCTCGACACGGGCCTGACCGCTTCCATCGACGGCTACTACGGGATGTGGGACGACGTGTCGAAGATCGATCCGAAGGCGGACAAGCGCTTTCGCCGACTGCTCCGGGCCAACGGCATCACCAACGTCACCTTCAACGATCGGGATCTGCCGTACCGTCTGCGGCGGTTCGCCATACGGACCGACATCGAGACCTCGATCCGCTCGGGACTGGTCCGAGTGCGGAACGCGGACCGCAGACCGATCAGCTGAGTTCGCGCTGCGGTGCCGCGAACTGGTCGAGCAGCATGGCGGCCTCTTCCGGAACCGAGATCGTGAGGATGAGGGCTTCGGCCCCGATGCGCAAGGTGAAGTCGAAGAAGGGGCAACAGGCCTTCTCGCGCTGGGCCAGACGCACGACCTTCTCCAGTTGGGCAGGACCTTCGGCCAGGCGGAGGGCCAACTCCGTGGGCGAGACCCGCTGCCGGGTGACCGTCGGCCCGGCCAGGAACGCCCTCCACTCCTCAAGCTGGGTGACGGCCGCCTGGTCGTCGAGATTGCAGGCCACCGGGATCCGCACGGTCTCAGCGTAGGTGGCCCACGGCCACCGCCATGTCGTGGCGGTTGCCGCCTACGGAAGATGAGACACTGACCGGGTGACGCACGGCCGAGCAGAGATCCACGAGCTGCTGCTGGCCAACGACCTGCGCCCCAGCCGGGCGCTGGGCCAGAACTTCGTGGCCGACGGGAACACCGTCCGGCGTATCGTGCGGCTGGCCGGCGTCACCGAGGGCCGGCGGGTGGTCGAGGTCGGCGCCGGACTCGGATCGCTGACCCTGGCCCTGGCCGAAGCCGGGGCGTCGGTCACCGCAGTGGAGATCGACCGTCACGTGCTGCCGGTGCTGCGTTCGCAGGTCGAGCCGCTCGGGGTCAGGGTGGTCGAAGCAGACGCCCTGAGGCTCGACTGGCCGGAGCTGCTGGGAGGGGAGCGGCACCACCCGGAACAGGCTGATGACGACTCGTGGACCCTCGTCGCCAACCTTCCCTACAACGTGGCCGTGCCGTTGGTCATCCGCGTGCTGGAGGAGGCCCCGCAGGTGTCGTCGTTGCTGGTGATGGTCCAGCGCGAGGTGGGGGAGCGGCTCGCAGCGTCGGTGGGGGACGACGCCTACGGAGCGGTGTCGGTGAAGGTGGCCTACTGGGCCACGTCTGCGGTGGTGGGTCGCGTGTCGGCCTCGGTCTTCATCCCGATGCCCCGGGTGGAGTCGGTGCTGGTCCGCCTTGACCGCCGACCGGAGACCGGGGAGGGCCGGACCCTGGCCGGTCCTGGGTCGGCGGACTACGAGCGTCTCTTCTCGGTGGTGCGGGGCGGATTCGCCCACCGGCGCAAGATGTTGCGCCGATCCCTGGACGGCCTGGTGCCGGCGAGGGCCTTCGACGCCACCGGCGTCCGTCCGACCGCCCGGGCCGAGGAGCTGTCCCTGGGCGAGTGGGAGCGGCTGGCCTTCTGGCGGCCGGAGGACACGGCGCCCGCAGGACGGCCGGGGCCCGAGGATGGGCGAGACGGGCGGTGAGTTCCCCGGGCGCTCCACCATCAGCCAGCGGCCGGGGTTCGCCTACCGTGGAGCTCACCGCCCGGGCGAAGCTCACCCTCACGTTGAGGGTTACGGGGGTCAGGTCCGACGGGCATCACCTGCTGGAGTGCGAGATGGTCACGCTGGACCTGGCGGACTCCCTGCTCGTGGGGGACGGGGATTCCCTCTCCGTCGTGACCGAGCCGCCGTTCGCTGCCATCTCGCCTGTGCACGATGACCCGGGACCGCAGCCGGACGCAGCCCTGTCCGGACCCGACAACCTGGTGTCACGGGCACTGGAGGCTACGGGACGGTCGGCACGTGTCGAGCTGGTGAAGCGGATCCCCGCCGGAGCCGGCCTCGGCGGCGGGTCGGCCGACGCCGCCGCCCTCCTGCGCTGGGCCGGCCGCCCCGACACCTCCCTGGCGGCACGTTTGGGCGCCGATGTCCCCTTTTGTATCGAGGGTGGGCGGGCGATGGTCCGCGGCATCGGCGAGGAGATCACGCCCCTGCCCTTCGAGGAGTGGCACTTCGTCCTCCTCCTGCTTCCCTTCGGCGTGGCCACCGGGGCCGTCTATCAGGCGTGGGACGAACTGTCCCGGTGCGGGGCCCTGCCCACGCCAGCGGCCACCTCCAACGATCTCGAAGAGGCGGCGCTGCGGGTCGAACCTCGTCTCGGCCTGTGGAGGGACGCCCTGGCGGAGGCGTCCGGGCAGCGCCCCCGGCTGGCCGGCAGCGGCTCGACCTGGTTCATCGAGGGTGATCCGGACCAATCGGGCCTGCGAGGAAGACAGTGGCTGCACCTGGGGGACGAGAGGGCGCTGCTGGTTCCGGTGACGACCACCCCGCCACTTCACCAGGAATAGCTGCTCCTGGACCGGGACCGTGCAACCGGGGCGCCTCAACCGGGGCGCCTCACCGGTCCGTGGGTTGGGCGCCTGGCCGTCGGCCTGAGAGCGGGGCGCCCGCCTGAGATCGGGACTACTTGCCCGCCGCCCGCCGCTGCCACCGAGTGGCCTTCAGCATCTTCTTGTGCTTCTTCTTGCGCATGCGCTTGCGGCGCTTCTTGATGAGGGATCCCATGTCGACCGGCACCCTAGCCGACCAGGTCATTTTGCGCCATGCGGGCACCGATCTCAGTCGTCGCTCGCCGCCCCGACGGGCGCCGGCACAACCGGGAGGCTGAACCGGAACAGCGCCCCCCCACCTTCGGCGTGGTAGACGTTCACGGCGCCGCCCTCGTCGCGGGCCACCTGGGCCACGATGGCCAGGCCCAGGCCGGAGCCAGGTTGCGCCCGGGCGCCCGGGGCCCGGTAGAAGCGGTCAAAGATGAAGTCGACGTCACTGGCGTCGACCCCGGGGCCGTGGTCCCGCACCACCACCACCCCGTCCGAGCAGGTGATTTCCACCACCCCGCCGTCGGGACTCCACTTGAGGGCGTTGTCGAGCAGGTTGTCGACGGCCCGCGCGATCCGTGGTGACGAGCCGGAGACCCAGGTCGGAGCCACGATGGCTTCGAAGACCACCCCCCGGCTCCGACCGTGGGTGGTGGCCACCTCGACCGCCTCGAGCACCACCAGGTCGAGCCGGATGGGCTCGGTGGTCAGGTGGGGTTGCTCCCCCCGGGCCAGCTCGGCCAGGTCGCCGACCAGACTGGTCAGCTCGTCCATCTGGGTCAGGACGTCGCTGATGAGCACCTCCCGCTCGTCGGGAGTGAGCTCCTCGATGCGGCGGGCCACCTCCATGTTGGTCCGGAGGCTGGTCAACGGCGTCCGCAGCTCGTGGGAGGCGTCCAGCACGAGCTGGCGCTGGCTCTCGCGGGAGGTGTCGAGGGCCACCAGCAGCCGGTTGAAGGCCCGCCGCAATCGCCCGAGCTCATCGGGCCCGCCCGGGTCGAGGCGCTGGGACACGTCCGGGGTCTCGGCGAGCTCCTCGACGGTCCGGGTGAAGTTGTTGAGCGGTCGCAGCACGGTGCGGCCCACGATCAGGCCGAGCACCACGGCAACGGTGATCCCGACGAGGACGATCAGCCACAGCGCGTAGGCCAGGTGGCGAAGCTCCTCGTTGACTCCCGTCAGGGGTGCGGTGATCTGCAGCGCGGCCCCGTTGGTGATGGAGACGAACCCGCTGTTGCCCCGATAGGGGGGACCGGGCGGGATGGCGACGACGATCTCACGGACATTGGTCCCGTTGACGGTGGTGGAGAGGTACTGGTCCCTCTGCGTGCCCTGGCTGGCCGCGGCGGTCCTCACCACGTCGGTGATGGGAAGCACGACAGGGTCGCCGGGGTAGGTGGTGCCGTTGGACAGGACCACCTGCGAGCAGTTTCCGGCCGTGGCGCCCGTGCCGCACACATTGCCGATGCTGATGGTGTTGGGGTCACCGATGAGCACCCGGGCCGTCTGGCTCAGCGTCACGTCGATGGAGCCCACCAGCGAGTTGTAGGCCACGACATAGGTGGCGATGGAGCCGAGGACGACCACGACGAGGACGGCCGTGGTGGCGGTGAGGACGAGGCGGCCGCGGAACGTCACCGCTGCGGCGCCGATCTCATCGACACCAACCGGTTGGGCGGGGGAACCGGCTCAAGGCTCGCGGAGCACATAACCCACGCCTCGGGCCGTGTGGATGAGCCGCGGCTCGTCGCCGGCCTCGGTCTTGCGGCGCAGATAGCCCACGTAGACGGCGAGCGAATTGGTGCCCGAGTCGAAGGTGTACCCCCACACCCGATCGAGGATCAGCTCGCGGGTCAGGACCTGTCGGGGGTGGCGCAGCAGCAGTTCGAGCAGGTCGAACTCGATCCGGGTCAGGGTGAAATGGCGATCGCCCCGGCTGGCCTCCCGGGTGACCGGGTCGAGACTGAGGTCGGCGAAGCGGAGGATGTCCCCGGCGTCGTCGGGGCGGCGCCGGAGCAGCGCCCGCAAGCGGGCCAGCAGCTCGGCGAGGGCGAACGGCTTCACCAGGTAGTCGTCCGCCCCCACGTCGAGGCCCTGGACCCGGTCGTTGATGGCGTCCCTGGCCGTGAGCATGAGGACCGGCATGTCGCTGTCGGCCGCCCGCAGCCGGCGGCACACCTCGATCCCGTCGATGCCGGGGAGCCCGATGTCCAGGATCATGGCGTCGGGGGGGCGGATGGCGACCTCCTCGAGAGCCTGGGGGCCGTCACCGGCCAGGGAGACCTCGTAGCCCTCGAGGCGGAGGGCACGATTGAGGGCCCCGCTGACCGCCGGATCGTCGTCGACCACGAGGACTCTCATCGGGCCGGGAGCCTATCGGGGCCGCGTCTCCTTGCCGTGGCAGGCGCCCACTGCGGCGCAGGTCACCGGGGTCTTGTCCGGTTCGGAACGGTGGCGGGCAGGCCGGGTGCGTGGTGGCAGCGGGAGTAGCCTTGTGGATCGCCGGTCGCGGACCGGCGATCCATTCCGAGGTAGTTCAATTGGCAGAACGCTGGCCTTTGGAGCCAGATGTTGGAGGTTCGAGCCCTCCCCTCGGAGCGCCACGGCCGCTCATGTCATCCCGGCTTCGCTTCGAGAGCCCTGGTCTCGAGCGTTCTGAGATGGACACGGTCCACATAAGTGACCAGGTGGGCCGTCTTCGGGGTGAACGTATTACAAAACGTGATACAATCTGCTCGATGGCCTCTGCAGTTTCGGTCCGACTCGACGACGAAGTCCAGCGGGCGCTGCACACACTTGAAGCCTCCGGCATGAGTCGATCCGAAGCCATCAGGAAGTCGATTCTCGATGCGGCGACGGCGCTCCGGCGTAAGGAGGCGATCCGGGCTGAGGTCGCAGCTCTGGGAGCAGACGAGGACGACCTCAAGGAAATGCACGAGGTTGCGTCATTCATGGAGAGCCTTCGTGCGCAGGGGTGACGTTCACGAACTGCGCCTTCCGAAGGGTGTGGGGCATGAGCAGCGGGGCCTCCGTTACGGAGTCATCGTTCAGGCCGACACACTTCTTCCTCGCTCGGTCGTGTTGATGGCGCCCACGTCGACGAGGGCGCGCCCCGCAACGTTTCGACCTGAGCTTGCCATTGGCGGGGAGACGACGCGGGTGCTTGTCGAACAGGTCGGAGCGGTTCACGTGAACCGCTTGGGCGACCTCGTCAGACACGCAAGCATCGAGGAACTTTGGGGGATCGACGAGAGTTTGATGACCGTGCTCGGCCTCAGTTGAGGCGGTATTGCGGACCGGCGACAGGCCCAGTCCCTCCGCGCTAGCCAGCCTTGCGGGACCGACTGCGCTGGCGGCCGCGGGTGGCGGCGCTGAGCACGACCTTGCGCAATCGCACGGACTTGGGGGTGACCTCGACGCACTCGTCGTCGGCGATGAACTCGAGGGCCTGCTCCAGCGAGAGCAACAAGGGGGGTGTCAGGCGGATGGCCTCGTCGGCCGAGGCGGACCGGATGTTGGTCTGCTTCTTCTCCTTGGTCGGGTTGACGTCCATCTCCTCGTCTCGGGCGTTCTCCCCGATGACCATGCCCTCGTAGACCTCGGTGGCCGGGGCCACCAGCAACAGCCCGCGTTCCTGGAGGCTCATCAGCGTGTACCCGGTGGTCAGCCCGCGCCGATCGGCCACCATCGAGCCGTTCCGCTTGGTCTTGAGCTCGCCGTGCCAGGGCTCCCACCCGTCGAACACGTGGTGGAGCATGCCCGTGCCCCGGGTCTCGGTCATGAACTCGGTGCGGAAGCCGACCAGTCCCCGGGCCGGGACCCGGTAGTCCATCCGCACCCAGCCGGTGCCGTGGTTGACCATCTCGACGAGGGTCCCCTTGCGCAGGGCCATGAGCTGGGTGACCACGCCGAGGTAGTCGTCGGGCACGTCGATGGCCACCCGTTCCATCGGCTCGTGGACCTTGCCGTCGATGTCGCGGGTGACGACCTGGGGCTTGCCCACGGTCATCTCGAACCCCTCGCGCCGCATGGTCTCGACCAGCACGGCCAGCTGCAGCTCGCCCCGGCCCTGCACCTCCCAGGTGTCCGGGCGCTCGGTAGTTGCCACCCGGAGGGAGACATTGCCGACCAGTTCGGACTCGAGCCGGCTCAGGATCTGTCGGGCGGTGACTTTGCTGCCGTCGACACCGGCCAGCGGGGACGTGTTGATGCCGATGGTCATGGACAGGCTGGGCTCGTCGACGGTGATGACGGGCAGGGGGCGGGGATCATCGGGGTCGGCCAACGTCTCGCCGATGGTGATCTCGGCCATGCCGGCCACGGCGGCGATCTCGCCCGGCCCGGCTGCGTCGGCATCCACCCGGTCCAGGGCGTCGGTGATGTACAGCTCGGTGATCTTGGTGCGCTCGATGGAGCCATCGAGCTTGCACCAGGCCACGGTCGACCCCTTGCGCAGGGTGCCGTTGTGAACCCGGCAGATGGCCAGGCGACCGAGGTAGGGAGAGGCGTCGAGGTTCGACACGATGGCCTGCAGGGGCGCGTCAGGGTCGAAGTGCGGCGCGGGGATGCGGTCGACGATGGCTTGGAACAGGGGCTCGAGGTCGGTCCCCTCCACACCCTGTTCGGTGGCGGCCCAGCCGGCCCGGGCGTTGGCGAACAGGATGGGGAAGTCGATCTGGTGCTCGTCGGCGTCGAGGTCGAGGAACAGCTCCTCCACCTCGTGGACCACCTCGTCGATGCGGGCGTCGGCCCGGTCGACCTTGTTGACCACCAGGACGACCGGCAGCCGGGCCTCGAGCGCCTTGCGGAGCACGAACCGGGTCTGGGGGAGGGGTCCCTCGGACGCGTCCACTAGGAGGAGGACGCCGTCGACCATGGTCAGGCCCCGCTCGACCTCGCCCCCGAAGTCGGCGTGGCCGGGGGTGTCGATGATGTTGATCTTGACCCCGTTGTGGAGGACGGCGGTGTTCTTGGCCAGGATGGTGATGCCCTTCTCACGCTCCAGGTCCCCCGAGTCCATGACCCGCTCGTTGACCGACTCGTTGGCCCGGAAGGCGCCGGACTGCCACAGCATGGCGTCCACCAGGGTGGTCTTCCCGTGGTCGACGTGGGCCACGATGGCCACGTTCCGGATGTCGTCGCGAGTCTGCAGGGGCATGGGTTGTGCAGGCTACCCGCCGGTCGGAGGGGCTCCGGTCGCGGTGGAGCCTCGTCGACGAGCGGCGATGCACTTCGTGGGCGCATCGCGCCGGCGGGTCAGGACGCCGCTGTGCAGCTCCCCGTGCCGGCCGCGGTCGACCCGGCAATGGGGAAGGTCGGTGCCGGCAGTGGGCTCGGTGTGGCTTGCGGGGGCGGGCAGCTCGGCTCCTTGCCCGTGTAGGTCTCGGCCGAGGAGTCGAGGGCCCACGAGGCCGTCCCCGGCGTGAGGTAGTAGGGGGGTCCGTAGAGGGTGAGGCGCGGGTCCCACAGGTAGTACTTGAGGTAGCCGGTCCCCGACCCCCCGAACGTCCCTACCGGCCCGCGGGCATTCTGCTGGATCGAGCCGTAGACGGTCAGCTGACCTTCTCGACCCTGTGCGTCGTAGTTGTTGACCACGAAGGACTGCTTGAGCCCGAGCAGGGTGGCGTCGATGGTGAGGCCCTGGGCCCCGGCGCTCCCCGTGGCCGTGCTCGGGTCACACAGCGGCGCCGGCAGCGCCCCGCCCGTACCGCACGCCGGGAGGGTCTGCGGCGGGCCACTGAAGAAGCCCAAGGTGGTGTTGTCGAGGGGGCGGTTGACCTCGACGTAGTTGTTGGCGATGAGACCCAGGGTGTCGTTGGTGCCGGTCAGGGCGCTGTTGTAGTTGCACAGGCTCTGGGACGCCGTGCCCGCCCACGTGCAGTCGTTGTAGGTCAGCTTGCCGTCGATGATCACGTTGTTGTTGGCGGCGATGGTCAGGTGACCGGAGAGGCTGCCGCTGACGAAGGCGTCCGCTTCGTTGTCGGCTGTTCCGCTGGCGCCGTAGTAGCAGTTGGGACAGTTGGTCTGGATCTGGGAGGCGTAAGGGTTGGCCGTCGAGTCGAAGGGGTTGGCCCCGGCCCTGTACCCGTTGGGATTGGTGAGGGCGTTATAGGCAAGGGCCGGACCCTGGTCGACGTAGACGACCCCGTTCTGGGGCAGATTGCCGATGCCGTTGGTGGGGCAGCTGTTGGGGTTGACGACAGGGAGGTTCATCTGGTCGACCCCGGCGATGCTGATCGTGTCGGCGCTGGTCACCGTCATCTTGCCCACCCCGCCGACCACTGAGAGAGTCACCGTGGTCGGCCCCACGTAGTAACAGCCCCCCTGTTTGGCGATGGCCGCCAGCTGCGAGTTGTCAACCGGGAGTGGCTCCTTCACGTGCCCGAAACCGCTGCCTGCCGCGGTGTAGTTGCCGGCGTCGAGGCCGCTGCAGGCGGGCTTGTCGTCGGCGCCGATTCCGTCGTTGACGAACAGGCAGTTGGGATCGGCGGTATTGACCGTCCCGCTGAACACCGGGCTCCCGCTGATGTAGAGGGAGTCGTTTGAGTACACGGGGCCGAACAGGTTGTCGCCGCTAATGAAGGAGACGGCGTTGCACGGTGTGCCGCCAACCTGATTCCCGTTGAGGTTCCGACCCTGGTTGTAGAAGTAGTCGCAGTCGGTGGCCGTCCCGGTGGGGAACTCGGACGACTCGTAGTTGGACCACCACACCCCGTTCAGGAATCCGTTCTGTGGGGTGAACCTGGCCACCGTGGAGTAGAAGACGTTCTTGCCCGGGAAGCCCGCGGCCCCGACGATCTGGACCTCGAGGTACTTGATGGCACTGGTGGCGTCCTTGACCGAGACGGGGTTGTCGAACTTGTAGTACTCGGGGATGACCCCGTTGCCCACGTCGGTGCCGGGCACCACGCTCCAGGTCTGGTAGTTGAGGCCGGCGCATTGCGGGCTGCCCGTGGCCGGCGGGCCCACCGAGTAGTTGGCCGAGGAGTTGCAGGCGGCCAGGTAGGGGTTGGCGTTGATGGCGTTCTGATAGGCGTTGAGCCCTGAGGCCAGGGCCCGGTAGGCATAGCGCTGGATCGAGGCCTGGGTCAGGATGGGGTCGTTCTTGACGATGGAGTTGACCATCACGCCGCCGAAGATCGAGAGCATGACCACAAAGGCCACCACCACCACCAGGGCTGCTTGACCTTGGTCCGCCGGTGAGTGCCGATCGGTGCGTCTCCGGAGGGTCGACGGGGAGTACGAGCGTGGGCGCGTGGACATGGGATCTAACCGACCAGCGGGCTATAGAGGTACGAGGCGGACGAGAGGCGGTAGACCACGAAGGCGTTCTCCTGGATCGGCGTGCCCTGGACGTCGACCTGGAGGTCGATCCCCACGCTCTGGATCATGTCCGGGGGGCAGTTGGAGCTGGTCGGGTTGCCGTTGACATCGAGAGTGGGAGCTGTGCAGGCGTTGAAGGCGGGAAGGATCCCGCCCCCGCCGGCTGCGCCCCCGGCCCCGGCTGTGTAGGCCGACGAGTAGGGGTCGAGGGTGTTGTAGCTGAAGATGGTCGGAGGGGTGTTGTTGGTCAGATAGGTCTGGCCGTTGACGACACCGCTGATGGTGACCAAAACCTTGCCCGAGGTGGACCAACTGCAGGGGACCGTGGAGGTGACCACGAACGGGCACGCCGGGGTGGAGGCGGTACAGCCGGGAAGGGCATTGGATGGCGGGTTCGGGCAGGCCGGGTACTGGGTCACGGTGAACACCGACGAATAGAACTTGCTGCCCGCGGCCTTGACCGGCGTCGTGGCCGCCATGACGATCTTCCCCGGCCCGTTGGTGTCACCGATGTTGGCGTAGAAGGTGGTCGAGTAGGTCCCCACGCTTCCCTTCAGGAAGGCCGGGCACGGGATCTTGGCGGCGGTCGAGCAGCTGGGTGGTGTGCTGACCCCCGGCGTCGCCGTCGGCGTCGGAGCCGGTTCGACCTGGCTCCGGATCAGCCGTTGGATGATGATCGAGCTTGGCAGCAACTGGTCGGTGGCCTGGTAGGAGGAGATGACGTTGGTGCCGGCGTTGAGGTAGGCGGTCAGGGCCGTACTGAGAATGGTCAACAGCACGATGAGGGCGGTGAAGGCCACCAGCAGCTCGACCAGGGTGAGCCCGTCCTCGTCTCGGTCGCCGAACCGGCCGCGGCCGGCCCTCCCGGCTGGCCATCCCCCCGCCCGGGGCGGTACCGGATCGGCGGCAGGTGCGGCCGCGCCTCGCTCGTCCATCGGGTGGGCCCGCATCAGGTGACGCTCACGATGACCGGGTTCGGGAACAGGACGGTGGTACCACTGGCCACCAGGGAGCCGCTCCCGACGGTGATGGGAATGGACACCGCCGGTGACGTGCCGGTGACCTTCAGGGTGTACGAGCCGTAGGGCACCTCGGTCCGACTGAGGCCGTCGGGCCCGGCGGTCGGCAGGGTGTAGGTGTCGGCGTTGCACCCGGGCCCGGCCGTGGTGGCGGTGAGCTGGAAGGTCGCTCCCATGTAGGGAAGGCCGATGGCGGCCCCGGTGAGGTGCAAGGCCTCGACGGACAGAAGGCCGAGGGGAACGGTGACCGACGTCGAGCCTCCGGGCATAGTGGCCACCTGGCTCTGGTTGAAGCTGCCGCCCAGCAGCTCGCTCTGGCAGTCGCCGGCGAAGAGACCGTAACCGCCGACGAACGGGTACAGATCGGGGAGATTGGTGACGTTGGGGACCGCCCCGGCGGTCACCACATTGGCATAGGGGTTGGGGGAGAGGCTGGGGTTCTGGATCTCCAACGGCACCCCGGTCACGACGTTCCCGGCCAGCCCCGAGGGCGTCTGGTCGGACCAGGTGCCCGCCGGCCCAGTGGACGAGGAGAGGATGACCGCCCCGGTGGGACTGGCCCCGACCGCCGAACAGTAGGTGGGGGACCCGGAGGTGGTGCAGTCGATGCTGCTCAGGTAGTCAGCCGCATTGGCCTGCGGCAGCGCCGGCGAGCTCCAGTTGGCCGTGGCGGTGCCGCCGCTGCTGGCCAGGAGGAAGGCGGAGGGGGTGCCCGAGGTGCTGCCAATGGCAGTGATGGCACAGGAGGTCCCCGACCAGCAGGACAGGACACCGAGCTGGCTGATGGTGCCGGCACCGGGGGTGGGGACGGTCACATTGGACCAGACGTCGGCCGTGCCCGACCCGACGGTCATCGCCCCGGACAGGATGGCCGGAGCCGTGGGGGTGGCACCGGAGACCACGCAGGTCGTGGCCGTCGGGCAGGCCACCTGGTACAGCGCGGTCAGCGCACCGCTGCCCGCCGCCGGGATGGTGTCATTGGCCAAGGTGGCGCTGGCCGTGGTGGCTCCGTACATGATGAGCGGTCCCGACGCCCCGCCCCCGATCTTGCCGGTACCGAGGACGACGCACTTGGCCGAGGTCGCGGGCGGGCAGACCAGACGGTTGAGGGCGGTCACGGTCGTGCCGGCGGGGAAGGAGTCGGCCGTCCAGGTCAGGGCCGATGTCCCCAGGCCGGCGGCCGCACTCCCCGAGATGACGATGGGGCCGCTCGGGTTGGCGCCGACCTTGCCGGTGCCCATGGCCAAGCAGCTGGTGTCTGACGGACAGGTCAGCGAGGTCAGGGCGGACAGGGTGAACCCGGGAGTCGTCCCGGTCGCCCAGGTGCCACCGAACCCGCCGGACAGGACGATCGGGGTGCCGGCGCTGGGGGCGTTGCTCGTCCCCAGGGCAGCGCAGCCGGTGCCGGACGGTGAGCACACCAGACTGGTCAGCCCGGTTGTGCTGGCGGGGATGGTGACCGCCGTCCACGCATCCACGCCGGTGCCCGAGATCGTGTCGGACAGTACGGCGGCTCCCGTCGCGGTGGTGCCGATGGCCACGCAATTGACCGCTGACGGACACACGATCTGGGAGAGCGACGTCACCCCGGTGAGGGCCGTGCCGGTGCTGGCAGCCGCCACCGACGGCACCGACGGGTTGGCGTCGACGATGACCGGTGTGCTGACCCCGCCGGTGAGCTGGTAGCCGACCCCCTCGCACTCGACGGTGCCGGCGCAGGCGATGGAGGCGATGCGGGTGGCCGCCACGGGGACGCTGACCGTCGACCAGTTGGCCTGATTGGACCAGGTCAGCACAGCCCCGGCGCCGTTCTCCCCGGCCGAGAGGCAGGTGATCTGGCCGGCGTTCGGGCACGCCGTCCCGTCCTCGACCGCGCTGGAGGAGGGGTAGGAGAGAGTGGCGGAGCTCCCCTGGTCGTAGGGCGGGAAGCTGGCCACCGGCAGCTTGGTCACCGCCCCGATGTTGACTGTGACGCCCGAGAGCGATTCGGACTGGGGCTGCTGGAGGACGTGCGCGGTGACGGTGCCGGTGGTGTTGGCCACGAACGACGGCGAGCCGTAGGTGGACCCGGCCGGGATCCCGCTGCTGGCATTGGCGACGGCGACCGTGTAGGTGGCGCCGGTGCCGGGCGTCGGGAGCACTTGTGCGAAGGCGCAGCCGTAGTTGTCGGGATAGATGGTGAGGTTCTGCAGCGCCGTGCCCGAGCTACTGGTGATGGTGACCGGGGGGGCTTGGACCCGTTCGCTCCACAGGTTTCCCTGGCTGTCGTTGGCCGAGCTGTCACCGGAGAGCTGCAGGGCGATGAAGCCGAGCGTCTGGATGCCGGAGGGCGGGTAGTTGAGGATGATGCTGTCTTGCACGTTGTTCACGTCGGCATTGGGGCCCCACGAGACGGTCATCCGCAGCTTGAGCAACTGGGGCGTGCCCGAGGCGCACAGATTGGGCTTGGACCCGCTGCCGGCGTTCTGCACCGTGGTCCATTCGTATTCCGCACTGAGGGCGTAGGTGGTGGCCCCCCTGGTCTCCGAGGTCGTGGGCTGGGTCACCGGGCACCCGGTCAGCAGCTTGCCGGTTCCCGAGTTGGGCGGGACGGTCAGGGTGTTGGCCGACACCGCCGTGTAGTTGACCAGTTGCAGGCCGGTCGTGGTCGCCACCAGGGCCGACACGCCGGGCCCTGGGGCGGCGAAGCCGGTCGTCGAGGCCACGCTGATGGTGGTCTGGGTGGCCAGGATGAGGTTGTTGGACGCCGCCGCCACGGTGGTGGCCGCGGCGTTGGTGCCCACCGGCACCGCGCTGTGGTCGACGTTCACCTCGCCGAAGCAGTTCACGGGTGGGGTGACATTGGAGAGGACCTCGGCCCACTTCTCGGCGATGGAAAGGGCCGTCTGCTGGTTCTTGGCCTGACCGGCCTGGACCAGTGAGGTGGTGAACAGGTACGACAGGGGGACGAGGGCGACCATGAGGACGACGAAGGCCACCAACACCTCGATCAGGGTCACACCGTCGTCGCCTCGCCGGCGACGCACCGGGAGCTCCGGGTGACGTCGTGTAGTTCGGAATGGGCCCACAGGCCTCTTATGTCGGCTTCTTCCAGCACTTTCTATAGTGAAAGTGCCAAATCAACCCAAGGAATCCACGGATACCGCGACGAGGGCCCGTCCTGATGCCCGGGACGCCAGTGGTGAGGGACCCCGCCACCAGCCTTATCCCCAGTACCCCCGACCGAGGGAAATGGCGCCCCGGTTGTGGGTTCTACCAGGGACTATCTCCTGAGCGACCACGGGAGCCCCGGCCGCTCGCTGCTCGTCGCGACATCCCGGTAAAGGGTCGCGGCCGCCAGGCGTGGGCGCCGAATTGTCAGTAGGAGCGGGGCAGCCCCAGGGAGTGCTGGGCCACGAAATTGAGGATCATCTCGCGGCTGACCGGGGCGATCCGCAGCAGGCGGGCCATGCCCCAGAGGTCGGCGAGGCCGTACTCGGTCGACATCCCGTTGCCCCCGTGGGTCTGGATGGCCTGATCCAGGGCAGCCAGCGTGGCCTCCGCCGCTGCGTACTTGGCCATGTTGGCGGCCTCGCCGGCGGCGGCGGTGTCACCGGCATGGTCGCACAACCAGGCTGCCTTGTCGGTCATCAGCCGGGCCAGCTCCACCTCGATCTTGGCCTTGGCCAACGGATGGGAGATCCCCTGGTGCCGCCCGATCGGCGTGCCCCATACCTCGCGGCCCCGGGCGTACTCGGCCGCCCGCCCGAGGGCGTAGCGGGCGATGCCGTTGGCCGTGGCCGCCGACAGGATGCGCTCGGGATTGAGCCCGAAGAAGACCTGGCGCAGGCCCTCCCCCTCGTCACCGAGCAACCGGTCCGCATCGACCTGGACGTTGTCGAAGAACAGCGTGTACTGCTTCTCCGGTGCGGTGATCTCCACCGGCAGGACCTGTTTGTCGAGCCCCGGGGTGTCGGTGTCCACCACGAAGAGGGAGAGGCGGCCGCGTCCCGTGTCAGGATCCACGCCCGACCTGGTCACGACCAGGATGGCCTCGCATTCGTCGACGCCGGAGATGTAGTACTTCGATCCGTTGAGCCGGTAGATGTCACCGTCCTTGGTGGCGGTCAGGGACAGGTTGTGGGAGTTCGAGCCGGCGTCGGGCTCGGTGATGGCGAACGCCATCTTGAGCTCGCCGGTGGCGAACCGGGGCAGCCACCGCTGCTTCTGATCCTCGGTCCCGAACCGGGCGATGATGGTGACGCAGATGGCGGGCGACACCACGATGACCAGCAGCGGGCACCCAACTGCGGCCAGCTCCTCGGCCACGGCGGCCAGTTCGGTGATCCCGCCACCCCCGCCGCCGTACTGCTCGGGGACATTGACCCCCAGGAACCCCGGCTCGGCTATCGCACGCCACAGCTCGTCGGTGCGCTCGTCGGCGTGGGCCTTCTTCACGTAGTAGTCGTGCCCGAACTTGGAGGCGATGGCGCCGACCGCCTCACGCAGCATCTGTTGCTCGTCGGATTCGATGAAGTCCATTGCCCTACTCCTCGGGGTGTTGGGCCAGCAGGCCGACCGGGATGCCGACCACTCTGCTCCGAAGGTACTCGCCCAGGCCCTTGGCCTGTGGATCGGGGCGGGTGGAGGAGGCCACTCCCTCTCCCAACAGGCCCACCACCACGAAATTGAGGGCGCGTAGGTTGGCGAAGGCGAAGCGCTGCACTTCGAGCCCCTCGGCCTCGGGCAGCAGCGCCCGGAATTCCTCGAGGGTGAGGAAGGAGTCGAGCCAGGCCCACGCAGCCTCTGACCGGGCCCACAGCCCGACATTGGCGTTCCCGCCCTTGTCGCCGGAGCGGGCACCGATGACGGTGCCGAGCGGAAGGCTGCGGGTGGGAGCCCGACCGTCGACGGCCGGCGGGCCTGCGTCGGAGTCGGGCACGACGTCGGGGGCCATCGCGGCACCAGGGGAGAGGGCGCTGTCCGGCGAGGCGTCGACGATCCTCACGTGGTCCTGGCTGGGGTTGGGCCGGTGGGGCACCACCACGGCCCGGCCGTCGGCATGGATGACCCGGGGGACCACCAGATGGGCCGGGAGCAGGGCCGGCCAGAACACGCCATAGGCGCTCCCCGAGGCCGGGGGGCTGGTGAGGTGGAGGCCGGGGTAGCCGGCCAGAGCCAGCTCGGTGGCCGCGCTCGAGAAGCTCCGGCCCACCCGTTCGGGGTCGGCGTCCTTGACGGTGATGCGGAGTTGGGCGGTGGCCTCGGCGTTGAGCGCGGCGTCGACCTTGTCGGACCGGATGAGCTGCGTGTCGAACTCGTCGTACTGGCCGATGCCGCCCAATGCTCGGTCGAGGGAGCGGAGGGTCAGCGCGGCCTTGGCCTCGATGTCCAGCCCGGTCAGCACGAAGGTCATCGAGTTGCGCCACCCGCCCAACAGATTGACGCTGACCTTGACCCGCTCGGGTGCCGGTAGACCGCGGGTCTCGGACAGGCGGACCCGGTCCGGGCCCTCCTGCTCGGCCCGGATGGTGTCGAACCGGGCCACCACGTCGGTGTTGAGATAGTGGTGGCCGCCGATCTCGTAGAGCAGCTGGGCCGTCACCGTTCCCACTGACACCTCGCCACCGGTGCCCGGGTGCTTGGCGATCACCGACGACCCGTCGTCGGCCACCTCGGCGATGGGGAAGCCGGGGTAGTCGACGCCCTCCACCTCGGTGAAGAAGGCGTAGTTGCCCCCGGTGGCCTGCGGACCGCATTCGATGACGTGCCCCGCCACCACGGCGCCGGCCAGACGGTCCCAGTCGGTGGGTGACCACCCGTGATGCCACGCCGCCGGCCCCACCACCAGCGAGGCGTCGGTGACCCGGGGGCAGATGATCACATCGGCGCCGCCGGACAGGGCCTCGACGATGGGCCAGCCGCCGAGGTAGGCGTTGGCCGACACCACCTGGCCGTGGGCATCGGCCAGCGGCCGTCCGGTGTCGAGGTGGGGGAGGGAGTGGCCTTCCCGGTTGAGCTCGTCGAGGCGGGGCAGGAGGTCATCGCCCTCGATGTGGGCCACCGACACCGTCAGCCCCAGCCGCTCGGCCAGCAGGCGCACCTGGTGGGCGAGCCCGGCCGGATTGAGCCCCCCGGCGTTGGTGACCACCTTGATCCGGCGGTCGATGCAGGTGCCCAGCACCTCCTCCATCTGGGTGAGGAAGGTGTGCGCCCATCCCTTGGTCGAGTCGCGCTGGTAGCCCTTCCAGAGGATGAGCATGGTGAGCTCGGCCAGCCAGTCACCGGTCAGGACGTCGATCGGGCCGCCGTCCACCATCTCCCGGGCCGCCGACAGGCGGTCGCCGTAGAAGCCCGAGCAGTTGGCGATGCGCAGCGGATCGGTCACGGTGCCGTCCGCCCGGCGTCGATGGTCGGCTCCGGGCCGGGCGGGGTTGCAGTGGCCGGCTCGATGACGACGAGAATGCGACCGGTCTCGACCTGTTCCCCCTCGTCCACGTTCACCTCGGTCACCGTGCCGGGGGACGGGGCGTGGACGGCGTGCTCCATCTTCATGGCTTCGAGCACCACCAGCACCTGATTGGCCTCGACGGTGTCGCCTTCCTTGATCGCCACCCGGACCACGCTGCCAGGCATCGGGGCCAGCGCCGACCCCTCCGAGGCTCTGTCGCCGGCAACGGGGAGCCGGACCTGCTCCTGGAGCACCGAGCTGCCGTCAGGGCCATCGACGTAGGCCGTCGCCCCGACCTGTTCGACCCGGTAGCGGCGGGTCACGCCGCCGGAGGTGAGGACGACCTGGTCCGGTGCCACCGTGGCCCCGTCGAGATGGACGGCCGTGCCGTCGAGCGCGACCTCGATGACCGTCTGGCCGGTCTGGTCGAACCGGTAGCCCACGGTCAGGGTCCCGTCCCTGCTGTCGTAGCTGACCTGCTGGGGCGCAAACCGGTTGTTGCGGTACCCGGATGGAATGGTCCGCTGCACCGCCGCTTCGGCCCGGCGACGGGCCTGGCCGGCCAGTGCGGCCGCCACCGCATGCCGCCGTACCGCACTGCTGTCGGCCAAGGGCGCCGCCAGCTCCGCTAGTCCGTGGCGATCGAGGAAACCGGTGTCCGTGTCACCGGCCAGGAATTCGGGATGACGAAGCGTGCGGACCAGGAGGTCGCGGTTGGTGGTGACACCGTGGATGCGCGCCCCGGCCAGCGTGGCCGCCAGGGCCGCCGCCGCCTCCGATCTGGTCGGGGCGTGGGCGATCACCTTGGCCAGCATGGCGTCGTAGTGCGGGCTCACCACGCTCCCCGACTCGACCCCGCTGTCCACCCGCACGCTCATTCCGGAGGGCCGGACCTCGAATCGGTGCAGCGTCCCGGTTGAAGGGAGCCAGCCGAGCGACGGGTCCTCGGCATAGAGGCGGGCCTCGACGGCGTGGCCCTGGGGACCGGCGGCCACGGCGGCGTGGACCTCCTCCGGCAGCGGCGCTCCGCCGGCGATGAGCAGCTGGAGGCGAACCAGATCGAGCCCCGTCACCGCCTCGGTGACCGGGTGCTCCACCTGCAGGCGGGTGTTCATCTCGAGGAAGTAGGGATGGCCGCCCCCATCGACGACGAACTCGACGGTGCCGGCGTTGACGTAGCCGACGGCTGCGGCCGCGGCCACCGCCGCGTCCACCAGTCGGGCCCGGAGGTCCGGCGAGACGATGGGCGACGGGGCCTCCTCCACGATCTTCTGGTGCCGGCGCTGGATGCTGCACTCGCGCTCGAACAACGCCACGGTCGTCCCGTGGGCATCGGCCAGGACCTGCACCTCGATGTGGCGGGGATCACTCACGTAGCGCTCGAGGAACACGGTTCCGTCGCCGAAGGCCGACTCCGCCTCGCGCCGGGCCGCGGCCACCGCCTCGCCCAGTCCGTCGGGGCCGGACACGATGCGCATCCCGCGTCCTCCACCGCCGGCCGAGGCCTTGACCAGCAACGGCCAGCCCAACGCCCCGGCCGCCCCGGCATCGGGTGGGCCATCCCCCTCGATGGTGATCGACGGCAGGGTCGGCACACCGGCGGCCCGCATGATCTCCTTGGCGCCGACCTTGGAGCCCATGGCATCGATGGCCGCCGCTGGCGGGCCCACCCAGATGAGCCCGGCCTGGCCAATCTGCCGGGCGAAGTCACCGGACTCGGACAGGAAGCCGTACCCGGGGTGAACGGCATCGGCACCGGAGCGAGCGGCGGCATCGAGGATGCCTGCGGTGCGCAGATAGGTCTCGGCGGGGGAGAGGCCGGGCAGAGGTACGGCCAGATCGGCTTCGGCTACGTGGGGGCTGTCGGCGTCGGCGTCCGAGTACACCGCCACGGTGGCCATGCCCATGGCGCGGGCGGTCCGCATGATGCGTCGGGCGATCTCGCCGCGGTTGGCCACCAACAGCGTGTGGATGCCAGTGGACGTCCCGCTGGGAGTGCTCATCGATCCGTCCCCCCCACTCACATCCGGTAGACGCCGTAGCCGCGGGTGCCGGCGACGGGTTGGTTGTCGATGACCGACAGGCACATGCCGAGCACGGTGCGGGTGTCGCGCGGGTCGATGATGCCGTCGTCGTAGAGGCGGGCCGTGAGGAAGAGCGGAAGCGACTCCGCCTCGATCTGGGACTCGACCAGCTCCCGCATGGCCGCATCAGCGTCCTCGTCGAAGGGCACGCCCTTGGCCGCGGCCGATTGGCGACCGACGATCGAGAGCACCCCGGCCAGTTGGGCCGGGCCCATCACCGCCGAGCGGGCGTTGGGCCACGCGAAGAGGAAGCGCGGGTCGTAGGCCCGACCGCACATGCCGTAGTTGCCGGCCCCGTAGGAGGCGCCGATGTTGACGGTGAGATGCGGGACCGACGAGTTGGAGACGGCGTTGATCATCATGGCCCCGTGCTTGATGATCCCGGCCTGCTCGTACTCCTTGCCCACCATGTACCCGGTGGTGTTCTGGAGGAAGACCAGGGGAACGTCGATCTGGTTGGCCAGCTGGATGAACTGGGTCGCTTTGTGCGCCTCTTCGGAGAAGAGCACGCCGCGGTGGTTGGCCAGGACGCCGACCGGATAGCCGTGGATCGATGCCCACCCGGTCACCAGGCTGGAGCCGTAGAGGGGTTTGAATTCGTCGAACCGGGAGCCGTCCACCACCCTGGCCAGCACCTCGCGGGGGTCGAAGGGGACCTTGGGATCGGCCGAGGCAATGCCCAACAGCTCGCCGGGGTCGTGGACCGGCTCGTCCGGCGCTTGGCTGGGTCCCGGGCCGTGTTTGCGCCAGTTCAGCCGGCTCACGATCTGGCGACCCAGTCGGATGGCGTCGAACTCGTCGGTGGCCAGGTAGTCGGCCAGACCCGAGACCCGGGCGTGCATGGAGGCCCCTCCGAGCTCCTCGTCGGTCGACTCCTCGCCGGTGGCCATCTTGACCAGGGGCGGACCGCCGAGGAAGACCTTGGAGCGCTGCTCGATCATCACGATGTAGTCGCTCATGCCCGGGACGTAGGCTCCGCCGGCGGTGGAGTTGCCGAACACCAGGGCCACGGTGGGAATGGCGGCGGCAGAACTGCGGGTGAGGTCCCTGAAGGCCCGGCCTCCGGGAATGAACAGCTCGGCCTGGGCGGGCAGGTCGGCGCCACCGGACTCCACCAGATTGACCACCGGTAGGCGATTCTGTAGGGCGATGTCCGAGGCGCGTGCACCCTTGCGGAAGGAGTAGGGGTTCATCGCCCCACCCCGGACCGTGGGGTCATGGGCGGAGATGAGGCACTCGACCCCTTCGACGACCCCGATCCCGACGATCGACGACGCCCCGACGCGGTATTCGGTGCCCCAGGCGGCCAGCGCCGCCAGTTCGAGGAAGGCCGAGTCCCGGTCGAGGAGGAGCTCGATCCGCTCACGGGCCAGGAGCTTGCCCCGCTCCTTGTGCCGGGCCACGTACTGGTCGCCGCCCCCGGCCCGGGCCGCCTGCAGCTGCTCGTCGACCGTGGCCAGGGCCTCTTCGAGGGCGCGTTGGTTGGCCCGGAAGGTGTCCGAGTTCGGGTCGATGATGGTGGTGAGGACGGGCATGGTGGCAGTCGAAGCCGTGAAATCGGTGTGCGGCGAATTGAGGGGTCCGGGGCGGGGTCGCATTGCTCCCGCCGACGTGGGAAGAATAGGCCCCATGATCCAAGCACCGCGTCACGAGGTGTGCCGGCTGCCGGGTGTGAGTATCCAGAGGGTGGCCTCATGGTGATCCGCACCTATCCTCAGGTCCCCTCGGACGACCTCGACCAGCATGCGGGACCCGCCCAGCCGGACGGCCCGTACCCCGGGCTACAGCTCTCCGCCGTGGTCCTGGCGGCGGGAGAGGGCACCCGGATGCGCTCCGCCCGCCCCAAGCCCCTGCACCGCTTGTGCGGTAGGCCGATGGTCCTGCACGTGCTCGACGCCCTGGCCCAGCTGTCGGTGGCCCGGGTGGTCGTGGTCGTGGGTCACCGGGCCGAGTGGGTGACCAAGACGCTGGTCGAACACGCGCCCCCGGGCATGTCCATCGAGTTCGTCGAGCAGGTCGAGCAGCGGGGGACCGGTGATGCCATGTCCGTGGCGCTGACCGGGCTGCCCGACGATGTCGGTGATGACGACGGAGACGTCGTGGTGCTGCCGGGTGACACCCCCCTCCTCCGCCCCGCCACGCTGGCCGGACTGGTGCGTGCCCACCGCGCCTCGGGCGCCGCCTCGACGCTCTTGACCGCCATGCTGGAGGACCCGACGGGGTACGGCCGGGTGGTGCGGGGGAGGGACGACTCGGTGGCCAGGGTGGTCGAGCACGGCGACGCCACCGACGAGGAGCTCGGGGTGCATGAGATCAACACCTCGATCTACTGCTTCCGTCGCAGCGTCCTGGCCCCGTCGCTGCGCCGGCTCAGCCCGGCCAACGCTCAGGGCGAGTACTACCTCACCGACGTGGTCGGCGTCCTCTACGAGGCGGGCCACAAGGTGGGCTCGGTGGTGGTGGGGGACACCATGGAGGTGGCCGGTGTGAACGACCGGGCCCAGCTGGCGGTGGCCGAGGCCGAGTTGCGCGACCGGATCAACGAGCGGTGGATGCGCAAGGGGGTGACCATGTGGGACCCGGAGACGGCGTACATCGATGTGGACGTGGTGGTGGAGCCGGATGTGGTGTTGCTGCCCGGAGTCATCCTCCAGGGCTCGTGTGTGATCGGCTCGCATGCGGAGATCGGACCCGATGCCCACCTGGTCGACACCGTGGTCGGCGAGGGCGCCAGAGTGGCATCGAGCGTGTGCCGGCGATCGTCCATCGGAGCCGACGCCCGTGTCGGTCCCTTTGCCGTCCTCGACGAGGGCACCGAGGTGCCCGCCGGAGCGGTGGTCAGTGCTCAGTTCGGAAATCCGACGGGTTCGAGTCCCCTGGGAACCGATGGTGGGGCGCGGTAGCGTCATCAGCATGGAGTTCACACCGCGCCGCCGTCTCGAGTTGGTGTCCGGACGGTCGCACCCCGAATTGGCCCGGGACGTCGCCGACCAGTTGGGTGTGGATCTGGGTGAGGCCAATCTCCGCGAGTTCGCCAATGGCGAGATCCACTGTCGCTTCGACTCGTCGATCCGCGGCAGCGACGTCTTCATCATCCAGACCCACTGCGGACCTGTCAACGACTCGTTGATGGAGCACCTGATCATGATCGATGCAGCCAAGCGGGCATCGGCCAAGCGGATCACCGCGGTGTGCCCGTACTACGGGTACTCGCGCCAGGACCGCAAGGCAACGGGGCGTGAGCCGATCACGGCCAAGCTGGTGGCCGACATGCTGTCCGTGGCAGGTGCGGACCGGGTGGTCAGCGTTGATCTCCACTCGGGACAGATCCAGGGCTTCTTCAATGTCCCCTTCGACCATCTGACGGCGGCACCGGTGCTGGTCGACTACCTTCGCAGGCAGCGAAGGGACGACCTGGTGGTGGTGGCTCCTGATGCGGGGCGGGTCAAGGTGGCCGAGCGGTTCAGCCAGCATCTGACGGCCGATCTGGCCGTGGTGCACAAGCGTCGGCTGCGGGGCGAGGCCAGTCAGGTGCAGGCCCTGCATGTCGTGGGCGACGTCGACGGTCGCCAGTGCGTGCTCATCGACGACATGATCGACACGGCAGGGACCATCGTGGCCGCCGCCGATCTCCTGGCCGATCGCGGCGCCTCCGAGGTGTGGTGCATGGCCACCCACGCGGTGCTCTCCGACCCGGCGGTCGACCGGTTGAAGAATTCAGCGCTGACCAAGGTGGTCGTGACCAATACCTTGCCCATCCCTCAGGACCGCCGGTTCGACAAGCTGGAGGTGTTGTCGGTGGCCAAACTCATCTCGGATGCGATCGATGCCGTGTTCGAGGACTCTTCGGTGTCGGAGATCTTCGGCGGGGAGAATCTGGCCTGAACGACCTCGGCGCAGCTCGAATGGAGGTCGGCGAGCGGCCTCTTGTTTGTTGCAATGGCGGCTCGATTGTTGCGTAGCGAAGGCCGCAAATTGGGCTGTCCCGCAACGCATTCGCGCTGTCAGTAGTATCGAAAGCCAAACCAGCCACGCAGAGTGCTTTCGGCTTATCCGACCCTGTTCTTGGTAGGTGCAGGAATGCAACACTCGCTGCCATGGTCGTTGAGGCAGCGGCTGCTGAGCATTCTGACTCGATCGCATTTCGCCGGATGGACGACGTCCATAGCGGCTCACGGATCGTTGGTATTGCGTAGTGAACAGTCTGCGCAAGACACAGTGGATAGTGGCTGCGGTGCTGGTGGCGGGCGTCCTATTCGCCTCGCCTGCATCTACACAGGCTGACTCGGTCCGTGGTGCACCCACAAATGTGAATGCCCCGGCACGGATCATTGATCCGACGGTCATCCGAGCAGATCCGAGTATTACCTGGGATGCCCAGTCACGGGTCTATCGGATGTATACCACCCAGACTCTGGCCGGCCATGTTCCCGAATGGGAATCAGCCAATGTGACCGGCCCTTGGCAATTTGTCGGTGATGCGCTCCCTGCTCTCCCGGCCTGGCATGGCGGTGATTTCACCACATGGGCACCGGAAGTGCAGGAGGTCAATCACGTCTGGACCCTGTGGGGAAGCACCATGGCGGTTGGCGGGGCCTACTGCCTCTTTAGGGCGACGGCTCCATCGGCAGCCGGCCCTTTCGTCAATGACCCGCGCCGGGTTCCCTGTGAAGAGGCCGTCGGCGGCGACATCGATCCGTCGATGGTCAGGGTTGGCAGCCAGTGGTGGCTTCTCGACAAGACCAATGCCAATGCGGTGGCCAAGCCGTCGACGATCAACTCCCAGGAGATCGGCCCCGACGGGATGCCGTTTGGGCCCAGGTACACGCTCTTGACCTCCGACCTGCCCTGGGAGAACGGCCTGGTCGAAGCGCCGAATCTGGTCAGCAATCCCGCCACGCGTCAGTGGTGGCTCGTGTTCTCAGGGGGAAACTACGACACGAGAACGAACCCCACGTACAGAATCTCTGCCGCGCCGTGTGACGGGCCCAATGGTCCCTGCTACGAGAGTCGGATCCGGTATCTCGTGGTCGGTAACTCCCAGGGCGTCACGCCCGGTGAGGAGGATGCCTTCGTGGATGCCGATGGGCAGCGGTGGATCGCGTACAACCCCGCCGGTTTCTGGGCTGATCCGGTTCACCGTCCCATGGGCTTGGTCGGCCTCGATTTCGACATCAACGGCGTGCCGTACGTGTTCACCCCCGCCTGACGGGGACTCGTCCCCATCGACGGTTTCCGTTGAACCCCGCGCCAGCGTCCCGGTCACCCCTGTGGCCCGCTCGGCCGTAGCTCGTCTATCATGGTGGGCCGTCAGCAGCGGCCCTCTGTGTTCGGTTCAGATCGACCTGAACGGCCCTGCCCTCGTCTCAGCATCTCTTGAGGAGTGCCCGCATGCCCGAAGTCACCCTTGCCGCCGAATCTGGCCGCCAGACCGGTTCGAGTTCCACTCGCCGTCTGCGCTCCCAGGGGAAGATCCCCGGAGTGGTCTACGGCCACGGATCCGAGCCCATCCCCGTGGCCGTCGGCGCCCGCGAGTTCCAGATCGCCCTGTCCGGGGAGGCCGGCCTCAACACCCTGCTCTCGCTCGAGGTCGACAAGAAGAACTTCCTCACCCTGGCTCGGGACATCCAGCATCACCCGTTCCGGAACGTGGTGACCCACATCGACTTCCAGATCGTGCGGCGAGACGAGGTCATCTCGGCCGAGATCCCCATCAACCTCATTGGTGAGCCGATCGAGGTGCAGCACGGTGACGGCATCGTCGACCAGCAACTCTTCGCGCTGGCCATCAAGGCCAAGCCGGCGGACATCCCGCCGTCGGTGGACATCGATATCTCCGGGCTGACCATCGGCGCCTCGCTTCACGTCTCGGACATCACGGTCCCCAAGGGTGTCGAGCTCGAGACCGATCCGGCGGCCACTGTTGTCGCCGGTCAACCCCCGCGGGTGCAGGCCACCGCAGAGGAGGAAGCCGAAGCGGCCGGCGTCACCGTCGAAGCCACCGAGGAGGCTCCGTCGGAACCCACTGGCGAGGCCGAGCCCGCAGAGGGGTAAGCCCTGCTCCGCGGCCGGCGGCACACGCCTGCCCCCCGAGCGGGAACTGCCGTCGACTTCCTCGTGGTCGGGTTGGGCAACCCAGGGACCGAGTTCGTCGGCACCCGCCACAACGCCGGCGCCGAGGTGGTGCGGGCGCTGGCCGAGCGCCATCAGGGCCGGCTCAAGGCGGAGAAGGGACTCCGGTCCCAGGTGTGCGCGGTCCGGATCGGCGACCATCCGGCGCTGTTGGCGGTCCCGCAGACCTTCATGAACGAGTCCGGTCAGGCCGTCGCCCCGCTGGTCCGCCGCGCCGGCATCGACCGACCCAGCCACCCTGGCCAGTCCAGGCCGGCGAGCGCATCAGCCCCGGGTCTGGCCAACCGCCTGATCGTCGTGCACGACGAGCTCGACCTCCCGTCGGGCCGGGTCAGAGTGAAATCGGGCGGCGGCAATGCCGGCAACAACGGCCTCAAGTCGATCGAGAGCCATCTGCACACCAACGACTATCTACGCGTCCGGATCGGCATCGGCAAGCCTCCCGGTCGCCAGGCGGGAGCCGATCATGTCCTGAGGCGGCCGGGCGCGGCCGAGCGGACCCTCCTGGCGGTGGCCATCCAGCAGGCGGCCGATGCGGTGGAGGCCATCATCGCCGACGGCCTCGAGGCGGCGATGAATCGCATCAATGCCACCGACTGAGTTCGTTCCCCAGCGTGGCGGCGGCGAGGTCAACCCACCGCTCCCTCGGAAGCTCCCCGCAGCCTCGATGGTTCCCGCGCTCCCGGTACCCTGACCTCGTGAGCCTCCGCTCGCTTCCCCCCCTGATGCGCGACGAACCCGCCATGGCGCGGGTGATGGGCGCGCCCAACGCCACCCTGGCCGTCGCCACGCCGGCCCAGGCCTTCGTGCTGGCCGGACTGGTCCGACTGGGCCGCCGCCGTCCCGTGCTGGTGGTCACGCCGACCGGGGCCGCCGCCGACCAGCTGGCCCACGACCTGGCGGCATTCACCGGGGCAGACCCGACGGCGACCTCACCCCGGCCCGATGAGGGTGCGGGTGACGTCCAGGTCTTCCCAGCGTGGGAGACGTTGCCCTTCGAGCGGGTCAGCCCGGATGTGTCGACCATGGGGCGCCGACTCCGGCTGCTCTGGCACCTGGGCGGACGACCGGATACCGACGACGCCTCCCGTCCCCCCATCGTGGTGGCACCGATCAAGGCAGTGCTCCAGCGCCTCGGGCCCTGGCGGACCGCGGCCCGGCCCATCCGGGTGGCCAAGGGGGATCGATTGGACGTCGATGACCTGGTGGTCCGGCTGGTGGCCATGGGGTATCGGCGCGAATCGATCGTGGAGCACCGGGGCGAGCTGGCCGTCCGGGGCGGGATCGTCGACGTGTTCCCATCCACGGGGGACGAGCCGATCCGGATCGACCTGTGGGGTGACGAGGTGGACCGGTTGACCCGGTTCGACGTGGCCGACCAACGAAGCATCGATGACCTGGGACAGGTCGAGCTCTACGGCTGTCGGGAGTTGGTGGCCGACGAGACCATGCAGAAGCGGGCCGCCGAGCTGGTGGGCTCAGCCCCGTGGGGGCGCCATCAGTGGGATCGACTGGCGGACGGGGACCAGTTCGACGGGATGGAGTCGTGGCTGCCGTGGCTGGCCGACACCGAGGAGCTGATCACCGACCTGTTGGGCGATGACGCCCTGGTGGTGCTGGTGGAGCCCCGCCGGGTCCGCGACCGCGCCGGCGAACTGCTGGACGAGGAGTCGGCCCTGGCGGATGCCCTGGCCTCGACGTGGGGACTCGAGGCCGGCGTCGAAGCGCCACGGCTCCACGTTCCGTTCGACCGCCTGCTGGCGGAGACCGGAGCCGGGGTGGTGTCGCTGGTCCCGACGGCGGAGGGGCCCGATGTCCCCCAGGTGGAGAGCAGGGGCTGGGAGCCGATCCTCGGCGACGGATCCAAACTGGCCGCTCAGATCTCGGGGCTCGTCGGAGCCGGCTACTCGGTGGTGCTCTGCTCCTCCTCGGCGGGGGGGGCCCAGCGCCTGTCCGGCCTCCTGGCCGAAGACGGGGTCATGGTTCCGGTCGCTGGCTCCATCGGATCGAGTGAGCCCGAATCCCCCAAAGGCGCAGCAGGAGTGGTCGACCTGCGTGTCCCGGGCGCCCGCATCGTGGTGGCGGCGGTGGACCGCGGCTTCGTGCTGCCGGGGGCCAAGGTGGCCGTCCTCACCGAGTCCGACGTCACCGGACGTCGTCGTCCCCACCGGCAGGCCCGGACCAGGGCCCGGCCGGTCGACGGGTTCTTCGACGACCTGGCCCCGGGCAGCTACGTGGTCCACCGGCAACACGGCGTGGCCCGCTACGGCGGCATGGTCACCCGGACCATGGGGGGCGCAACCCGCGACTATCTGCTGCTCGAGTACCGCGGTGCGGACAAGCTCTACCTGCCCACCGATCAGATCGAGCTGTTGACCCCGTACGCCGGCGGCGAGTCCCCGACGGTCAGCCGGCTGGGTGGATCCGAATGGCAACGCGCCCGATCCAAGGCCCGGGCGGCAGTGCACGAGGTAGCCGAGGAGCTGGTCGCCCTCTACCGGCGCCGGCTCGAAATCGTCGGCCACGCGTTCGGCCCCGACACTCCGTGGCAGGCCGAGCTCGAGTCCTCCTTCCCGTATGTCGAGACATCCGACCAGCTCCGGGCCATCGAAGACGTGAAAGCCGACATGGAACGGCCGCTACCGATGGACCGGCTGGTGTGCGGCGACGTCGGCTTCGGCAAGACAGAGGTGGCCATCAGGGCCGTGTTCAAGGCCGCCCAGGACGGGTATCAGGCCGCCGTCCTGGTGCCCACCACCCTGCTGGCCAGCCAGCACGCCCAGACCTTCGCCGAGCGGTATGCGCCGTTCCCCCTCCGGGTGGAGCTGCTGAGCCGGTTCCTGACCAACGCCCAGGCCAAGGTGGTGTTGGCCGGCCTGGCCGATGGCTCCGTGGACGTGGTGGTGGGGACCCACCGCCTGCTCGGGGAGGACGTGGCCTTCAAGAAGCTCGGACTGCTGGTGGTCGACGAGGAGCAGCGTTTCGGGGTGGGCCACAAAGAGGCGATCAAGGCCATGACCGATGGCGTCGACGTGCTCACGCTGACCGCCAGCCCCATTCCCCGCACCCTGGAGATGGCCCTGACCGGCATCCGCGACCTCTCGATGGTCAACACCCCGCCGGCAGACCGCCGGCCGATCCTGACCCACGTCGGCGAGTTCGAGGAGGCGGCGGCGTCAGAGGCGATCCGCCGTGAGCTCCTCCGCGAGGGCCAGGTGTTCTACGTGCACAACCGGGTGCGGGACATCGAGGCGGTGGCCGACCGGGTCCATCACATGGCGCCCGAGGCGCGTGTGGCCGTGGCCCACGGGCAGATGGACGAGGGGACCCTCGAGAAGGTGGTGCTCGACTTCTGGGAGGGTGCGTACGACGTGCTCGTCTGCACCACCATCATCGAGTCAGGGATCGACATGCCCATGGTCAACACGCTGGTGGTGGACCGGGCCGACCTGCTGGGGCTGGGCCAGCTCCACCAGCTCCGGGGCCGGGTGGGACGGGCCGGGCAGCGGGCCTACGCCTACCTGTTCCATCCGGTCGACCGGGTGCTGTCGGAGCAGGCCTACGAGCGCCTGCGAACCATCGGGGACCACACCGACCTCGGCTCCGGATTCAAGATCGCGCTGCGCGACCTGCAGATCCGGGGCGCGGGCAACCTGCTGGGGCGCGACCAGTCAGGCCATATCGCCGCCATCGGCTACGACCTCTACGTCCAGATGGTCTCGGAGGCGGTGTCGGAGCTGAAGGGTGAGCCGCGGCCCCAACCGGTGGAGCTCGCCCTCGACCTGCCTGACGCGGCTCACCTGCCCTCGGCCTACGTGCAGGCCGAGGACGTCCGACTCGAGGCCTACCGACGCCTGGCCGGCGTTCGCTCTTTGGACCAGATCGCGGATGTGCGTACCGAGTGGGAGGACCGGTTCGGGCCACTGCCGGGACCGGCCGGGGCGCTGTTGGAGGTGGCCCGCCTCCGCGTGGAGTGCCTGCGGCTCGGGATCACCGACATCTCGGTCACCCTTCCCCGTCCGGGGATGGGCGTCACGGGAGGAGGGTCGGCGTCCAGGGCGACGGTCAAGGTCTCACCCATCTCGCTTCCGGCCTCCGCCGAGGTCCGGCTCCGCCGACTGGCCCCGGGTGGCACCTACCATCCCGATGTCCATCGACTGGTTCTGCCCATGGCCGCACCCCCCGGCTCCGGTGACTACGCCCAGGGCCTGGTGGAGCTGCTGACCAAGCTGGTCCCGGCGGAGTCCGTCACGGCGCCGATACCGGGTGGGTCGACGGAAGCCGGCAAGGCCCAACCGGTAGCATCGCCGCCGTGAAGCGCCAACTCTCGGGGGCAGTCGCCGCCGTCACCGTCGTCGCCGTCGGGGCGCTGGCCACGGCCTGCGACGTGACCCCGCCGGCCGCCTCGGCCAACGGGACCCCGATCTCCACGGGCACACTCAACACCCAACTCCACACGCTGCAGGCCACGGCGGCCGGCGGCTGTCTGCTCCAACTGCAGAACGCCCAACTGACCACCCTGTCCGCGGTGGGAGCCGGCGGCACCGGCACGTACAGGATGGCATTTGCCGACAGCGTGCTCAACAACCAGGTGGGAGACCTCCTGGCCGAGCAGTACGCCATGTCCAAGGGAATCACCGTGTCGACCTCCGATCTGAAGACCGCCACATCCGACTTCCAGTCGACCCTCAATGGGGAGATCAGTGCCGAGGTGCAGCAGGCGGGGTCGGCGGGGACCACCTCCTCCTGCCTGGACGCCAGCGGGGCGACGATCAGCGGCGCCCAGCTTCTGTCCGGGCTGCCGGACCAGGTGCGCACGGCACAGATCCGCAATGAGGCCGTCGACGAGAAGTTGCTGGCCAGGGGAGCCGACCTTTCCGACAGCGCGGTGGCCGCCTATTACGCTGCCAACCAACCGCTGTTCACCGCCGAGTGCGTGGGTGTGATCGCCACCGACACCCAGGCCCACGCCAATCAGCTGATCGCCCAATTGAACGGCGGAGCAGCCTTTGCCGACGTGGCCAGGGCGAGCTCGCTCGACTCCCAGACGGCCGCCAACGGCGGAGCCTTGGGATGCAATTACACCAAGGCACGGGTCGAACAAGCGCTGCGGCAGTCGTCGATCGCGGTGGGGAAGCCGCTGGCAGCGGTACAGGACTCGGCCAGCGGGGAGTGGATCATCTACGAGGTCACCAACGAGGCGGTCGAGCCGTTGTCGGCCGCCGCTCCCGTAGCGCGGCGGGAGCTGCTCCAGGCCACCGCCAATGTCACCCGGGTGAGCAGGGAGATCGTGGCCTTCGCCCGGCACTCAGACGTCTCCATCGACCCGCGCTACGGGAGCTGGAAGTCCCTCGTCGTCGTGGCGCCGGTCGCCCCGCCCGAGCAGTACCTCCTGGCCTCGGCGTCGGGCAACCCCACGGCCGCCACCGGTTCGTCCGGCAACCTCAACGGAGTCCATGCCGGCGGGACCGGCTCGACCGGCGGGACCTGATCCCGCCACCGATGAGTGCGGGCAAGGTGGCGGGCCAACGGTATCCCCCGCAGATCGACGTGGTGGGGCTGGGACCGGCCGGGCCCGAGCTGATCACGGCCGGAGCCCAGGCCCTGATGGACGCAGCCCCGGCCCTCTTCCTCCGCACCCGGCGTCATCCCTCGGCAGCCGGCTTCCCCGAGGCCGACACCTTCGACCACCTCTATGAGCACGGCGAGACGTTCGAGGAGGTCTACTGCGCCATCGTCAGCGATCTCGTCGTGGCCGCCACCCGGAATCAAAGGGTTGTCTACGCCGTGCCGGGTTCGCCCTTGGTGGCCGAACGGACCGTCACCTTGTTGCGGGAGCACCCGGCGGTGGCGAGCGGCGAAATGACCCTGACCGTGCACCCGTCGGTGTCGTTCGTCGATCTGGCCTTTGCCCGGCTCGGAGTCGACCCCCTCACTTCGGGGGTCCGGATCATCGACGCGGAGTCCTTCGCCATCGACGCGGCCGGGGAGCGTGGGCCCCTGCTGGTGGCCCAGTGTTGGAGCAGGGCGGTGCTGTCTGACATCAAGCTGGCCGCTGAGATTCCATCTGGGGAAACGGTGACCGTCCTCCACCACCTGGGACTGGACGACGAGGTGGTGCGGGAGCTCGAGTGGGAAGACCTCGATCGATCCTTCGCCCCGGACCACTTGACTTCGCTGTGGATCCCCCATGTTGCCGCCCCCGTGGCGGCGGAGTTGGTGCGACTGGACGAGCTGGTCCATCTGTTGCGCCAGCGGTGCCCGTGGGACCGCGAGCAGACCCATGGCTCCCTCGCCCGTCACCTCCTCGAGGAGTCGTATGAGGTGCTCGAGGCCATCGATGCGCTCGCCGCTCTCGACGCGGAAGCCGATGCGGCCGGGGATGGGCGCCATGACGTCGCCGCCCTCAGCCCGGGGACGGGTGCCGAGGAACGTGCCGTGGCGGACCTCGAGGAAGAGCTCGGCGACCTTCTGTTTCAGGTGTACTTCCACGCCACGCTGGCCGCCGAGGCCGGGCGGTTCACCCTCGCCGACGTGGCCCGCGGTGTGCACGACAAGCTCGTGTCCCGCCACCCCCATGTGTTCGGCGCCGTCTCCGTGGAGACTGGCGAGGATGTGGCCACCAACTGGGAGGCGCTGAAGAAGTCGGAGAAGAACCGGTCCAGCGTGACCGAAGGAATTCCGGCCGCCCTCCCCGCCCTGGCCCTGGCGGCCAAGTTGCAGCGGAAGGCACTGGCCATCGGGATGGCGCTCCCAACGGTGGCCGAGGAGGCCATTCGGGTGGCCGAGGGAGTCTCGAGCCTGGGTAGGCCGGACGCCGAGGCTGACCGTGCGGAGGGGCAACCTCACGGCCGGGTCACCGATGGCGTCGGGGGCCGCGCCGACCATTCGGCCGAGCTCGGGGAGCTCCTGTTCTCACTGGCCAATGTGGCCCGGGTCCTGGGGGTGGATCCGGAGACCGCTCTGCGATCCAGAGCGGCCACCTTCCGGACGGCGGTCGAGAAGTCGGGTTGACGCATTTCGACGACCTCTCGGCGTCGCCCGCCAGCCGTCAGTGGTGGGCGGCGAATTCCCAGGTCCCGGCCATCCTGGATGGTAACTTTTCTCACACCGGCAACAGGAGTGACTACGCACAGTGAGCTTCATCGAACAGGTCATCGGTCGCGAGGTCCTCGACTCGCGGGGCAATCCCACCATCGAGGTCGAGGTCCTGCTCGACTCGGGAGCGGTCGGGCGGGCCATCGTGCCCTCGGGAGCCTCGACCGGCTCGTTCGAGGCGGTGGAGCTCCGCGACGGAGGGGATCGCTACCTGGGCAAGGGAGTGCTCGACGCGGTGGCCAACGTCAACGGCGAGATCGCCGACATTCTCAACGGGGCGGATGCCCTCGACCAGCGGGGCGTGGACCTCGCCCTCATCGATGCCGACGGAACGCCCAACAAGGGGCGGCTGGGGGCCAACGCCATCCTGGGGGTGTCCCTGGCCACGGCCAAGGCTGCGGCCGACGAACTGGGCATCCCCCTGTTCCGTTATGTCGGCGGTGCGAACGCCCACGTGCTCCCGGTTCCGATGATGAACGTGGTCAACGGGGGCATGCACGCCGACAACTCCATCGATCTGCAGGAATTCATGATCATGCCGGTCGGCGCGGCATCATTCTCCGAGGCAATGCGCTGGGGCGTGGAGACCTATCACTCATTGGCCCGCGTCTTGAAGGTGAGGGGCCTGTCCACCACGGTCGGTGACGAGGGTGGCTTCGCACCGAATCTCTCCTCCAACGAGGAAGCGGTCCGCATTCTGGTGGAGGCCATCGAGGCGGCGGGGCGGGTTCCCGGCGACGACATCGCCATCGCCATGGATCCCGCCAGTAGCGAGCTGTACAAGGACGGGAACTATGTGTTGGCCGGCGAGGGGCGGACGCTTTCGTCAGCGGAGATGGTGGCTTACTGGGTGGACCTGGTCGGCCGGTACCCGATCGTGTCCATTGAGGACGGAATGGCCGAGGACGACTGGGACGGGTGGGCTGAGCTGACCCAGGCCCTCGGCAGCACGGTCCAACTGGTGGGGGACGATCTCTTCGTCACCAACGAGGAGCGCCTGCGTCGCGGCATCGATTCCGGGACGGCCAATGCCGTGCTCATCAAGGTCAACCAGATCGGTTCCCTCACCGAGACGCTCGGGACCATGGCGCTGGCCACCCGGTCCGCGTACGCCTGCGTCATGTCGCACCGCTCGGGTGAGACGGAGGACACCACTATCGCTGATCTGGCCGTGGCCACCAACTGCGGTCAGATCAAGACGGGGGCGCCGGCCCGGTCCGATCGGGTGGCCAAGTACAACCAGCTATTGCGCATCGAAGAGGCGCTCGGCGAGACAGCCGCATTCCGGGGCGGCAGCGGACTGGCGGCTTGGAGCGGAGCGTCGTGAGCGGTCGCCTTCATGCCCGGCCCAGGGGCGCAAAGAGCGTCAGGGGTGCCGCCAAACCGGCGAGGGCTCCCCGGGTGTTCGGCCCAGCCAGCGACCCCGCCGTGGCGGAGCGGATGAGGATCGCCGCTCTGGTCAACGCGGCCAAGCAGCCATCGCCGGCCAGGGGGGCCAGGGATTCCGCCAAGCGACCCAAGGTGGCGGCCAAGCGGCCCAAGGTGGCGGCGGAGAAATCAACTACAGCGAAGAAGCCATCGACAGCGGAGAAGCCATCCAGAACACAGAACGAGCGCCGACCCAAACAGCCGGCGAGACCGAAGGCTGCCTCGCGCAGGGGCAAAGCGGGAGACTCGTCCCCGGGGTCCGGAACAGCCCAGGCCACGGCACTCAACCGACGACGTCGCATTCCCATGGCTCTGGCCGCGCTGTTCTCCGTCGTCGTACTGGCCACCAGCTTCCCTCTGGGCGGCCTGCTGTCCCAGCACCACCAACTGGCAGCTGCCGCCGACCAGCTCCACCGCCTCCGGAGTGCCAACACGTTGTTGGCCGAGCAGAAGCGGCAGCTGGATTCCAATGCGGCCATCCAACGGTTGGCCCGGGCGGACTACCAGTTGGTGTCGCCCGGCCAGACCCTCTACGACGTGCTGCCCCCCAGCCGTGGGTCGGCCGCCGCCTCCCGCGGGGCGCCCACCGTGGGCGACCCGGGGACGCAGCCGCCGGTGGCACCAGCCAACGCCCCGGACATGTCGCCAGACCCCAGCCTGACCCAACAGTCCTCTACGAGCGGCTCGGGCTCCTCAGCCACTCCGGCCGGGAGCGCCGTTGCTCCGCAGTCCGGCTCTGGCGGCTCTTCCTCCACCGACCGATCCGGCAGGGTGGTGAGCCCGTCGAGCTTCTGGTCCCGGGTGGTCAACTCGCTCGAATTCTGGAATTGACCCCGCATCCCGAGGCAGGCGTTGGGGGGAAGGTCGGCTCGGATCCGGACGTCATCGCCGTTGCCGAGCTGTTGGGTCGTGAGCCGGCAGGCGAGTTCGAGGTCGTGGTCCGCAGTGACGAAGGGGCCCCAGCGGTCATCGAGAACACCCCCTTCCTGTTCGATGGCACGCCGATGCCCACCCGCTACTGGCTGATCGACCCCTGTCTCCGGGAGGCAGTGAGCAGGCTCGAGTCGACCGGAGGGGTTCGCCAGGCCGAGGCGGCCGTGCCCGTCGAGCAGGTGGCGGCGGCCCACCTCCGTTACGCCGCAGAGCGGGACTCGCTGGTGGGCGCAGACCATCAGGGTCCGAAGCCCTCCGGCGGCGTCGGCGGAACCAGACAGGGGGTCAAATGCCTGCACGCCCATCTGGCCTGGTGGCTGGCAGGCGGCGACGATCCGGTCGGGGAGTGGACGGCGCAACGGATCGGGCTCCACCCGTCGTAGCAGGCGCAACCGTCGCACAGATCCAGCTGCTGCTTGTGGCCCTGTTTGTCGTTTGCCCAGGTGATGGGTAGTCTGGCGCCGGTGGGGCTGCGCTGGAACAGGGACGTCACCGTCCTCGGGGGCTGCGGCCACGTCGGGCTACCCCTTGGTCTGGCGTTCGCTGATTCGGGTCAGCAGGTAACCCTGTACGACACTAATCTGGCCGCCGTCGATCGGGTGCGGTCGGGGAAGATGCCCCACCTGGAGCCGGGCGCCCCTGAGGTCTTGCGCCGAACGTTGGAGTCCGGCGCGTTGGCCGCCTCGACCGATCCGTCCACCATCGGAGCCAGCGAACATCTGGTCGTGGTCATCGGCACTCCGGTCGACGAGCACCTCAACCCCGACCCCCAGGCCGTGGTGAACGCGCTCGAGGCCGTGTCGGACGAACTGGTCGATGGGCAGATCCTCATCCTGCGCAGCACAGTCTTCCCTGGCGTCACCCGCTTGGTTGAGCGGCTCATCGGTCGATTGGGCAAGTCGATCGACGTCGCCTTCTGCCCCGAGCGGATCGCCGAGGGCAAGGCGATGGAAGAGCTGTATACCTTGCCCCAGATCGTGGCGGCCCGGACCGATCGTGCCTATGACCGGGCTGCATCGCTCTTCGGGCATCTGACCGGGACCATGGTGCGGGTGGAGCCGGAAGAGGCTGAGCTGGCCAAGCTCTTCACCAACTCCTACCGCTACATCAAGTTCGCCGCCGCCAATCAGCTGTACATGATGGCCAACGATTTCGGTCTTGACTATGAACGCATACGTGCCGCGGTGATCGAGGACTATCCCCGTGCCGCCGACCTGCCAGGCCCGGGATTCGCCGCCGGGCCCTGCCTCTTGAAGGACACCATGCAGTTGGCCGCATTCAACAACAACAACTTCGCCCTGGGCCAGGCCAGCATGCAGATCAACGAAGGCCTGCCCCTGTACCTCGTGTCGAGGATGGCGGCGCGGTTTGACCTCGACTCCATGACCGTGGGCATCCTGGGCATGGCGTTCAAGGGGGAGTCCGACGACAATCGCTCGAGCCTCTCCTACAAGCTGAAGCGCGTGCTCAAGGTCCGGGCCGCAGGTGTGCTGACCACCGATCCGTTCGTCACTGTGGACGACAGCCTGTCACCGCTGGAGCTGGTCCTCGAGCAGGCGGACCTCGTCGTCATCGGGGCACCCCACCGGGCCTATGCCGATGTGGCCATCCGTCAGCCAGTGGTGGATATCTGGAACCTTCGTGGCCAGGGCGTGGTGACGTGAAACCCCGGGTGTCCATCGTCATCCCGGCCTACAACGAGGACTCTGAGATCGAGGACGTCCTTGGCCGGTTGTCCGAGGCGGTGCAACTGCCACACGAGATCCTGGTGGTGGTGGACTCGGTCGATGACTCCACGATCGGCCCGGTCGAGAAGTACGCACGACAGGACCCGACCGCCTCGGTGATCGTCAACGACGTCGGTCCTGGACCGGCCCAGGCCATCGGCTACGGCATCGACCGGGCGGCGGCCGACGTGGTGGTCGTGACCATGGCCGATGGATGTGACGACCCCCAACAGATCGACCAACTGGTGCGCCTGGTCGAGCGGGGTGTGGTCATTGCCGCTGCTTCGAGGTACTCGAGGGGCGGCCAGCAAGTCGGCGGTCCGTTCCTCAAGGGTTTGTTGTCCCGTCTGGCCGGACTCTCGCTGTGGGGGCTGGCCCGGGTTGGTACCCGGGACGCCACCAATTCCTTCAAGGCGTACGACGTGGACTTCGTTCGACAGGTGGGAGTCGCCTCGACTGCCGGATTCGAGATCGGCATCGAACTGGTGGCTAAAGCTCGCCGGGCCCGCTTGCCTGTCGCCGAAATTCCCACCATCTGGCTCGAACGCCATCAGGGCATGTCAAACTTCAAGCTCGTAAGCTGGCTTCCGCACTATCTACGCTGGTGGTGGTTCGCCTTCGGGTCTCGCCTCCCGGTCGAAGAGATCCGCGCCGTCGCCGATCGGAGAGGACAACCATGAGCACCGTACTCGTCACGGGATCGGCCGGCTTCATCGGCGGCTACGTGGTCAAGGAACTCCTCGACGACGGCCACAGCGTGGTCGGGATCGACAACTACTCGAAGTACGGGCCGGTCAGACGATCCTACGACGACCACCCGTCCTACCGCTTCATCGAGGGCGACGCCCGGGACGTAGGACTCCTCACGGGCGAGTTGGCCGAGTGTGACCACTTCATCGCCGGGGCCGCCCTGATCGGCGGCATCTCCTACTTCCACACCTATCCGTACGACCTGTTGGCCACCAACGAGCGGATCACCGCCTCGTCATGCGACGCGGCCATCAAGGCTCATGAGCAGGGTCGGCTCGAGAAGGTCACCTATCTGAGCTCGTCGATGGTCTTCGAGTCGGCAGACACCTGGCCGTCCCACGAGGGCCAAGAACATGAAGTGCCACCGCCTGTGTCCTCCTACGGCTTTCAGAAGCTGGCCGTGGAGTACTTCGCCCGCGCCGCCTTCGATCAGTACGGACTGCCGTTCACCATCGTGCGCCCTTTCAACTGCGTGGGCATCGGCGAGCGGCGGGCCCTCGGGGATGTCGAGATCCTGAGCGGCAACGTGAGCCTGGCCATGAGCCACGTGGTGCCCGACCTGGTGCAGAAGGTCCTGAAGGGTCAGGATCCGCTGCACATCCTGGGCGACGGCACCCAGGTCCGCCACTACACGTACGGCGCCGACCTGGCCGAGGGCATCGTGGCCGCCATGGAGCACCCAGACGCCCTCAATGAGGACTTCAACCTGTCGACCGCCGAGTCGACCACCGTGCTGGAGCTGGCGCAGGCCATCTGGCTGGCCATCAAGGGCCCGGACGTACCGTTCCACTGGGTTTCCGATCCTCCGTTCCAACACGACGTCAACCGGCGTGTGCCCTCGACCGAGAAGGCCAAGCGGATCCTCGGCTACGAGGCCACCACCAGTCTCGAGAGGATCCTGCAGGACGTGGTGCCCTGGATCGAGAAGGCGGTGGCGGACGGCACCATCTGACGATCCCACAGTCACCCTTCCGCTGGTGTCATCCACGGCAGGCCGTGGTAGCAAGGGGGCATGGAGTCCGAGGGCCCTGTTGCCGCCATTGATTGTGGGACCAACTCCACGCGCCTCCTGATCGCAGATGCCAGCGGCAGGCCACTCGAGCGCCACACCCAGATCACCAGGCTGGGCGAAGCCGTCGACGCCACGGGAGAGCTTTCAGCCGATGCCATCGAGCGGTGCGTCTGGGTCCTGACCGAGTATCGACACCTCATGGACGGATTGGGCGTGCTCCGGGGCCGGTTGGTGGCTACATCGGCCGTGCGTGACGCCTCGAATGGCGAAGATTTCCTCCACGCTGCCAGCGAGGTGACCGGCCTGTCGCCGGAGCTGCTGACGGGAACCGAGGAAGGCAGGCTGTCCATGGCTGGGGCCATCTCCGATCTCGACCCGACTGACGGGCCGTTCCTGATCCTGGATATCGGTGGGGGATCCACGGAACTGATCACCGGATCGGGGCCCGATGACCCCGATCTCTCCGCCGTGTCCCTGCAGCTCGGCTGTGTGCGGGTGACGGAGCGCTACCTGTTGTCGGATCCACCCACCCCAGCGGAGCTGGACGACGCCGAAGCCATGATCAACGGGCTACTGGACCAGGCCGCCAGTGAGAATCCGCAGTTGCTGGCCGCTCACCGCCTGGTCGGACTGGCCGGCACGATCACCACCCTGGCCTCGTTGCAGCTGGGACTCGACGTGTATGACCGCGACCGGATCCACCATGCCGTGCTCTCGGCCGATGATGTCCACAAGTGGTGCCGGACCCTGGCCTCGGAGGATCGTTCGGCCCGCCTCGACCGTGCCGGCATGGTGCCCGGTCGCGAAGATGTGATCGTGGCTGGGGCGATGATCCTGGAGGCGGCGATGAGCCGATTCGAATTTGATCAGTGCCTCGTATCGGAGGCGGACATCCTCGACGGAATGGTGGTCAGCTTGCTCGTCCGTTGACGAGCTACCTGATTTCGCCGGTCCAGCCTTCAGGTTGTGCCGCCCTCTGTCATGACTTTCTCGCAATGACGAGGAACTGTTTCCCAAGAATCCTCCACGCCGGGCGCATCCTCAAGTAGGCCCGAGTGAACAGGGGGGATTTCGGCAACATGCTGCGAAAGGAAAATGGCAAGAACCTCGGAATCACATCCTCGATCGTAAAGCCTGCGGCGTAGAGATGCTCTGCTACCGACACGTGCGACAGGGCGAGAACGTGATCAGCACAGTCAAAATACTCTCGGCCACAGTATTTGAAGTTAGGACCGCAAATTGCGATCCGTCCGTTGCTTGTCAGCGATCCACGCATCAGGATCAGGAATCTCGCAATGTCTTCCAGAGTGTGCAGGTGCTCAAGGAAGTTCGACACGAAGACGCCGTCGAAATAGTCAGGAGGAAGTTCCGCATCGAAGACATCGCTGGTGATCGCTTTTATCTCAGGATGACGGAAGGCAGAGTTGTCGACTTGATCGATGCTCCACCGCTCTGCCTCCGGAACAGAGTTGAGAAACTCACAGCGGCCCGATGACGGATCAAGGATTCGTTGCGGCCGACCCAGTCTGTCGTAGATGTACTTGCCGATCTCATTCCAGACTGCCTGCCGACTGGGCTGGTCGATGTACCGGAATCGGTATTCGTACAGACGCTGATAGTTGATCGAAGATGCCATGGTTCCTTCTTATCAGTGATGCTCAGGTGACGTGTCGGAGGACCGTCATCGGCTCTCCCCGACTGGCGCATCCAACCGTGGTGAGGCCCGGATCCACATGTCCCCCACCGGCACATTCGGGCGTGGTGCGTCCTGAAAGGGGAGTGATGACGATGTAGAAGATCGCCAGCGCG
>JADEYI010000249.1_pt1 | contig 93799 bp, 114 predicted proteins | sample 8542331 | NCBI WGS metagenome assembly JADEYI01 (sample SAMN16510988, study PRJNA670497) | mine drainage metagenome | isolation source: biofilm near Copperflume 1 | place: Germany: Marsberg coppermine Kilianstollen | collected 2018-02
CTACCCCTTGTTGGACTCGCCAGATCCAAGCAAGACCCAATCAACCGTGGGTAAGCATATGCAGGGCTCAAAACTCCAAGGCTGGATAGACCAGGTCATGGCGGTTTGGTGAGTGCTGTGTTTTGCAGCAAGAAATATCAGGGGAACAGGGAATCATGATCCCTCGAAGGCATTTCCTACGCCTCGATATCGATACCTTCGAAGAGCAAAGTTGCACCCTCAGTGGACGGCTTGTTAGCAGCCATCACAGGCTGAGGATATGTGGCAATTTTCTGGCCGCTAAACACCATTAATCACGTTTCCACTTTGTCTGGTGGGGGCCGGGGGCTCTGTACTGTGTTGAGTGAGTCACCAGTCAGAATGGGGCAGGAAAGCTCTGACTTTGCTTGCATGCAGGCTGTGTGAATTACTCCATGATACGGTCATGCGCAGGAGTATGAATATCTCTGTGACACACCTCGAGATCTTGCTCCAGGCCTGACATGAGGAAGATGACAGCGAGGCAGCCATATCTGATCTCCTTGGCCCAGCTGTACTTCAGCCCCCGCACCAGATCACTCGGTACATTACGTAAAATGATCCCCGCCACCAGCATGCCCATCAGGGGTGGCATCTGCGGCACGGCCTGCAGCCACCAATTTTCATTTGAACGTGAATTTGAATATGGATTTGGGAAGTTTCTCTTTCGAATCGCAGGTTCCCAGCTGAAAGTGCTTGCAGCCTCCCTCTGAGTAAGGGGCATGTGGGGTGGCCAAATGCGCATTCAGCATGCATGCTGAGTCAGCTTGAACACTGCAGCTGACTTCGAATTGACGGCAGGCTGACAGCGCTTAACTTTCATTCAGCATCATGAATTCCAAAAATGTGCAAATGGCAAGACGCCTGTATCTGTCTACAGCGGACAGGGTGACACATTAGCACAGCATAGCTGTCATGGGGAGTGACCTACCCTATGCATGCAGTACCCGCCAACATGAGCTGCGGCCCAGATCAGAACGATGCTCCAGCACTCTCCAGATGGCGGGAGGAAAGTACTTCCCACTGCAAGGAACAGGCCTGCAACAGACAGAGTCGCCCCATGCCTTCAGGAGCCATCGTATGGTGTGTCATGCCTGCATGTGATACGAAGGAATGCATGATCAATTCTGATTTGCTTGCGCAAGGCCTGATGTCTCGGCAACTACGTGTGGCTTGTTGCAAAAGGGCCGATGCCTGGAAGCGCATGCACAACCATCGCTGCAAACCAGGCAACTTGGATTATAAGTGTCCTCACCTCCATATAACACTGCAGCCAGTAATATCACGCCAAGGCCGTTTTGAATGTCTGCAAAGCCGTGCACAGATTGTCAATCGCTCAATGTGCAATGCCATGCTTTAGTCATGTGCTTTATGGCGCTGCCGACGCCAACACGATCTGCTAGTACTGGAATGTCTTCGGTTGTGCGGCATACACAAGCGAAAGTCGAACATTACGTGCCACTAGGTGGTAAATTTGTATATCTGCACACCATTTCGAATACTCCAGTAGGTCGTACCTTTCCGACTGGGGGCCAAAGATCGCACATAATCCAGAAATATCTGCGACGACTTGTATCTCGTACACATAGTTTTTAAGCTATGCCAACGGTGCGAACCTTCTGCGAGAGATCATGGTACTTCAAATACTAGCTCGCTGCGTAGTACTGGGGCACAGATAGCAATAAAGCAGCGCTCTGATGAAGGAAAAGCAAAGTGGGCTATATGAGGTCCACAGAAGAATACGATGTCTTACAAAGACGCTGCGCCTGGGCGATCGATGAGCAGCTCAGACGTAAACTTTCGCAGTTGCGCGGAATCGAGCTTTGAATCTTGACCCTTCTGCTCCAGGGATTTAACCCTGCCTGTGAGAATCCCCACCTATGTGGCGCACTGTGGAGCAAGCATCAATTTGGCCCAAAAGCTTTCATTGATGCAGAGTTCAAGAAAGCAAGATTTATATAAATATAAGTTGCAGGGTGCTCTGTTGAAGCCATTGCAGTGTATGTAAGAGTTTCCGCATTCAAGCCTTGAAAAGAACAGTGTACTAGGCCGCTGAAAAGACAGCGCGCAAAGCAAAGTGTCCTTGAAAATTCGAGATGGATAGATCTTCGTCGACCAGAATATCCAAGCTCCATGGAAACTTGTTCAATAGCCCATCAAGTTTGACAAGGTAAGCATCCCGATAATTCCGAAATGCATGCCAACGTCTTGGAACCTGCTATATTTCTGAGAGTCTGGCGTTCCATGTTGTTGAATTTACAATATATGCCTAGTCGTGAAATCTGATGCTTTCAAATTAGACACTCGTGATGGTTCAGAATAGAATACTGAATATGATCTTTGTCAGGCCTCACTGCCACAAATCTCGTGGAAAGAGAAGCCGCGCTCGCACACATGTGAACGCCGCGTCAGGCGGTATTGATGTGACGTCGATCAAGTACATTCCCCCTATAATTCCTGCCGGCTTTCTCTGATGGCCCAAGCACACTTTTCCACCTGGCATGCCTGTGACCCACATTGTCTGCAAATGCATGCACCTGCCGTGATGTCCCCAATTCAACTATCAATGGCTCCGAAAGGATATGAAAAAATGAAAGGGATGCACACTGTATTCAATCGCTGACAAAGAATGCTGTGAATGTGCAGCCAACAGCTTGCAGCGCTGGCGGACAAGGTGCAGGATGAGCGCTTCTGGGCCTCGCAGCAGCCGCACTATGGCACAGATGCAGCCAAGCGGCTACTACAATCAGCAATTGAGGGAGTCTCGCTGCCATCTGTGCAGCTCCCTCCACTGCCACAGGTACTTTTCAGACATCCTTCAAGCATAACTAGCCGACGCAGATGGCATGCGCAGACACCTCGAGGGTCAGAGCTCTGACCCATGGTGACATGTTGAGAACGAAAATGAACATATTTTCTTTAGTTCTTGTGCAGCGGTTACGAAGGCATGCACTTGCACCAGCAGATATAAAAAGCGGGTTTATTGCCACTGCAGCTGCCGCAGCTTCCGACGTCGGTGCAGCTGCCGGCCTTTCAGCTGCCGGCCGCTCCACAACTTCCCGATATTAGCAGCGGCCCCGACCTGCGCAGTTTCCAAGAAGCTGCAGCCACATTGGCTCAGGCGCGCTCTCTGTCCGTTTGCTCTGCTGGCATTCTGTCTCTTTGGAGCGCAATGTATGTGTGCAATCTCAACATGTCATTTTGAGGGCAGACCCCTTACGAAGCCCTCACCATGCTCTTTGGGGAGCCTAAGTTGGAATGGTGCTGGTAACAAATCTCCTGCGCACATAGCAATGGCACTGAAGTGTTTCAATGCCACGCACACCATGAAAGCTGCAGAAAATTAAACAGTCACACAATCCCGTCAGTAATAATCAAAGCTGCATGGGAATGGGAATTCTCATATGCAAGCGTTTACTGAACTGCAATGTTTTACCATGGGGGGTTTAAAGGAGCGTTGCCAAACTGCACAGGCGGGGCAGCGGGGCGTGGAGGGGGCAGCAGCATATGTGAACACCCTGACGGCCTCTTCAGGCAATTTTGGCCCCTCCCTGCAGGGCCTTCCCCCACACTATGGCACACGCGCAGCGCAGCGCGCGGCAGACAGTCTGTTGGAATGGCTGCAGGGGCAGACCTCCGGGCCCGCCAGTTTGGGCGGCCTGGGGTTCGCAGCTAGCCGCACACTTGGTGAGTTGACATTCTTCCCTAATCAAATTTTGCTTCCTGCAAAGATCGATGCCTGTCGTAATTTTCAGCATTCGTGGGAGCAACGGGACCCACAAAGGCAGACACCAAGGAGGGATGTGATGTACTGCCAGTGAGGACATCACTTGAACTGGTGCACATGCAAGAAATCTGAGCAGAACCAGAAGAAATATCTTTTCTCAACTCTCTACAGTGTACTTACTCCTGCGTGCTCGACTCCTGTCAGCATGGCGGGTATGTCAAGTGTCAGATTCTATCGTCTTGGATATCCCATGCATGCCAAGACAGACGCATGCGCATGCAAGGAAACCTGATCAAGGGCGCATGCTTTGCCCTGTGGTGGAAAGTTTCATTGAGTATTCAGGGTTGTTTTCCTTATAATGCAGGGGATGCGATGGGGGCGGTATCGGGGGCGTTGGGCGATTTGAGCTCGGGTGCCAGATCAGCGCCAGCTGTCGTCCTGGCAACAGTCACCGGCACGGTCAGCGTTCTGCCGCGGCTGCTTCTCGGCGACGCCGTTGCCGCGTACCAGATCCTCTCGGACACTTTCAGCGGATTAGGTGCTACGGGTGGGTCTCTGTCTTCTGCATGCTTGGTGCCAATTGGAATATGCAAGCATCTGCTTGGCTGTCTAATTGACCCCTGGGCCACGATGGAGTGTGTAGGTCTGGAATGCTTTGCTAGGGCTGTTCATTTGCAACAGGCACATAGAAGTCAGCCCGCAAGTGGGCACATAGAAGTCAGCCCGCAAGTGGGCATGCGCCCGAAAGTACGCCAAATGGCAATGAAATCGAGGGTTCGGTGATTCAGAACGGTTCTGGACATTTGTGCAATTTATGCAGACAGCAAGTACTAAAGCAATTTATGAGCCCTGCTTCTTCATCGCTCTCATGCCAGGAGTGTGATCGAGCACTCCTGGACATCTCTATGGTTCCTCCAAAAGGCGTAAATTAAGCAATTCAAAAGTCATGATACTAATTCCTGCAATCTGTAGGTATGGGCGGCTACAGCACGCAGACAGTGGTCTGCCTGGCGCTTGGAGTTCTGGCGCTTGGGTTGGCATCCTCGTCTAGAGGGGGCGCGGGGGATGAACCAGGGGTGGATGTACCACTGCCCTGGGAGTATGACGCGGACGCCGTGGCCGAGTACTGGGCTCGCAGGTGCGAAATGAATCCCCTACAATGACATGTAGGGTTTATGTAGGGTTTAGAATTGAAGTCTATCGCTGTGGCTGACTGCTGGGCCTGCATATGCGATTTTCCCCCTTACTTTCTTTTTTGGGTTAACAGGGATATAATTTTGTGATGACGTGGATTATTGGCGGGAAAATATTCGTATATTTAATTGTAAAGCAAGGGTGGGGCACTGGGTACAAATTTTTGTCCTTTAGATCTCTTTCAGATCTGAAGTCCCTGCATTCTGGAAACCTCACTGCTTTTACTTTGCAGTCAATCAAGCCTATTTGAGGTTTCAGATCCTGGATGTAAACGAGTTGCAAGCAGACCTTTGGCAGTGGCTGTGGGAGCATTAAAAGCAAAAAGAGTGGAAAACTGGGGAAAAAAGTTTCAGCTTTGGGAATTGAACGCAGACCTGTGGCGGTGGCGCATCGGACGGCGGAGGTGCTTTCGACGGCGGCGGCTGTCGGCGCCGGGCTGCTCTATGATCGCCTGACCGGCGGCCTCGACAGAAATGCGCCGCAGAGAGCTGCGCAGGTGGGTTTGTCTGTCGCTGCTCCCCTTGCACAATTTTGTTTTTGCACCTCTTGTTGCCCCTGGCATGGCTGCTCTGTGATCCATCCCCGTCGATTCAGGCCTTAACATCAGGCTTGCGACATCTGTCTTGCAGTTTCTTGCTCTTTCCTGAGACTTTCTTAAGGTACGGACAGCAGAACAATTGGGGTTGGTGACCAACCATTGGAACCAAGAAGTACCAGAGGTAGAAGGGCAGATACCTGGTAGCCAGTTTACTTCTTAGAGGTGTGGAGTATGCTTGTACGCACTGACGTTTTTGTGAAGTATGGTGCGCTGGTATGCTGAAAATGCTGCATGTCTGCTTGACAGGTGAGGTCGGCGGTGGAGCGATTGGGACCGGCATATGTGAAGGTAGCGCAGGCAGTGAGCACACGCGTGGATATTCTCAGCCCGGCTTACCTCATAGAGATCGAACGCCTGCAGGACAGAGTGCCCCCATTCCCCACATCAGACGTGCGCCCCCGGCAATGCTCTTTTGTAGTGTCTCAGAGCCTGCACACCGTAGGTCTCCTACAGCTTATGGCGGGCACAAAGGATGCATAGGCTGTCCTTCTGCCACCTTGCACCGGTCTGGGTTAAGGTGCTCAGCTGAAAACAAACATGTGGCAAATGCCTCTGCATAGAGACACAGAATTCAAGGGAGTTTATCTGCCTGCCAACAAGGCTGATCAGACCTCTTGGGCACCCAATGCTCCCTGTACTCGTTCTGACTGATTCCTGATAAATGGGCCACGGACACCATCGTCTGCATGTTTTGATGTGGCTGTTCAACCGATGAATGTGTTGGGCTTTGGCAGGCGCTGCTGACGATGGCGGCTGCCTGGCAGCGGCCGCCGATGGAAGTTCTGGCGTCTGTCAGTGCAGAGCCCATCGCCGCTGCCTCGCTCGGCCAGGCGCGCCCTAAACTTATCAATAATTTGTGACATCATTTCACGCAGTCCCTGTCAGAGCCAAGGAGTGTCTGCAGACGGCTGCAGGTAAAGGGTGCCAGCTGAGCTGCGATTTGTAGCAGCAGGAGCTACTTATGTGTGGCTGCAAAAGATTGCAGCTTGCTTTCCTCTTGCTCATCAACATGCTTGGCCATGGCATTGCATGAAATGACATCCAGTGCCGTCTTCAGACATTCCACAAGTTTCCAGCCTGGCAGTTCTGCTTACTGCGCCATCAATTTGCATTTGATGGGCCCTCTGCTGAAACTGCTGTCACACCATGCCTGTCTGACTTTCAGCATTTGAAATGAAATTTGTAATTTACGGGCAGGTGTACCGTGCCACGCTGGCTCCGCAGTACGGCGGAGCAGAAGTTGCGGTGAAGGTTCAACGGCCGGCGCTAAGAAGAGCGATTGCACTCGATCTGTTTCTCATGCGCCGCCTGGCACTCTTTGTGAAGACAATTCCTGAGGTGCGCGTGCTTTCCTGCAGCCCTGCTCGTTGCAGCTTGGTGATTTGATGTGGTGTGCAAGCAAGCTGTATCCACAGGGGTTCTTTGGTGACCCTTTTATGTGCTTGCGCAACATGTGGTGCCACGCTTTACACAATGCTGCGGGACCTTGGTTGTGTATAAATAGAAGATCCTCTCCTCTGCATGCAAAACAATTTTTTTTGCGCTGGGCAATTATTTTCGCGGAACCTGCATGGGCACATTCAATCTCTTGAACATGCGTGAATGTTTCTGGCAATTCTCATGCAGATAAACACAGACTGGGTGGGACTCATAGACGAGTGGGCGGGGAGATTCTTCCAGGAGTTGGACTATGAGAGGGAGGCCAGGAACGCCGTTGTATTCAGGGACCAGATGGCCGACCTGGGAGGAATCACTGTCGCAGAGGTGTATGAGAATCTGACCAGCCGGGAAATTCTCACAACTGCATGGGTGCAAGGTGGGTTGCTCTTCTGTCTCTGGTTATTCAACTCTGAAGAGAAGGTGCACGGCGGGTGTTTCTGCTCTTGCCATCTCTGTACCGAAGGGATGCATAGGTCCAGCTGGCATTCGCTGATGGGTGATGCAGCGCTGGGGTCTCAGCAGCGGTGAGATTGACAGCTACAACACATCCCGAAAGATCTGATATCGGATTGTGTTGCTCAGTAACGTAGCACGACAGCTGATTGAGCTATACAGGCGTCATTGTGTTGCAGAAGTGTTGCCTCACTGGGCAATCGGCTATTACATAACATCGCCTTGGAGCTGATGCATGTGACAAGATGTGACTGGAAGGAAGACATCATGTGTTTTGGGATGCAGCGCACGCAGGCTCCCCGATAGAAATCAAGCACATTGGCAGTTGTAGCATTGCAGCAATGTTACCTGAGGAGGCGAGGGCGAGTCCGATGGGCTGCTGGGGGATACGTCCCCCGGCGGCGGTGGCGGTGTGATCCGCCAAAGGCCTGAAGTGTATCAATGCACCTTCGTAGGGGAGAAGCTGAGTGAGAGCACTGCGGCGGACGTGCGCGAGCTCTGCTCCACACTCCTCAACTGCTATCTCATCCAGGTAAGGACCGCGCCCTTTGAGATGATCAGCACCTTTTTCAGACATTTTCTCGTGGGCGAGCTTTCTTATGTTGCGTGTTGTCAGGACGCACTCATGCTTCCCTCTGCTCTCAACTGGTTGCTCAAATCTCACGGTGAACTGTAGACGGTGTTCATCATGTGCACGTCTCTGTCTTGTGCCGTATTGAGGGCAAGGATGAAGTCGTGCATCTGCCTGTGCGCTTGCAGTTTGAATTGCAAATTGTGGGTGCTCACAGTTCTTGTTTGTTTCCCTGCAGCTGCTGGAGACAGGGCTCCTGCACGCCGATCCACATCCTGGTACAAAACTCACCATCATTTGCCTTAATACTTTTTTACCCGGGCGCAACGCAGAAGATGCCTTGAAACAAGAGCCCGTCAACCGTGGCCAGATCTCTTCCACACTCCTCAGAGGACTAGATCCTAGAAAAACAGCGAGGGCGCAGGAGTTCTTTCCTTCTATTTGAATGCCGATTCAATCTCAAATTGATCTAACTGTGATTTTCGTCAATTTAATTTCAAAAGGGTCAAAGTCAAGTTTCAAATTATTGCGCTGGGCAGGCAACCTTCTGAGAACTGCAGACGGCCGCATCTGTATCCTGGACTTTGGCCTGATGACCGAGGTGGCGCCTGAAAGGAGACTGGCTCTGGTCGAATACATAGCGCACCTCAGCGTGCAGGACTGGGCCGGCGTTGCTAAGGACCTTGTCAACCTGGGGTTCACCCCCGAAGGTGAGTTCGCTCCAAGGGAATATTTTAGGGTTTCAGATTTAGGGTCACCCTAAACCCTAAAATATGAAACCCTTAACCCTAAATACAGGTTTCAGGGAGGTTTCAAAAGCAGAACGTGTCTGCTGACTTTTGGGACGGGTTAAGGGCGTGAAACCATATGTAGTGCGCCTGCTCTTGTTCATCTGCGTGTCAGGCCTGTAGGTGAGAGGCACTGCATTGCCTCCTATTGTTACAAACTTGTGGCGGAGAAGGAGGCTCTTGTTTCCAATTTGGACAGGTGAGCTGGATTCAGGGGCATTGCTTGCAGAGGGAAAGGCAGAATAGCATGGCCCATCCCAAAACATGCATGGCTGGGACGCTGGCTGCCGGGCATATGATTCCTTCTTGAAGCACACTGGGCAGACCTTTGTCCACATTTCTTATGCTATTCGACGCACATCTCTCCTGCATGGCAGAACCTCTTGGTTTTGTCTTGCAGCTTTGCTTTAGCGAGTTGCTACCAGCATGATTACAATCCATCACGACGTTTACTTTGCCTTGTAACTTGCAGGAACAGAATGCCTTTCATGGTATGTTTTTTGTCTGAATCGAAAATGCCATTTTGTTACAATGTGTGCAGGTGCGCCGGACCCGGGTGAAGCTGGACTGGTTGAGCCGTTGGGGGCGGTGCTGAGTCAGCTGAGTGCCGGCGGGGGGGCCAAGGGAATCAACATCGATGATGTCACCGCTCAGCTAGAGCGCCTGACGCGTGAATACCCCTTCGAGGCGCGACCCCTTCTTGTCTTTTTTTACCCCTTGGCGCGGGTGTTTCTGTATGCTGCATGTGCACAGACAAGCGGAACATCTATGAAGCGACTTTTGAGTATGTACTGCTCCAAATGCTTGATAAAGAAGGTCTATATACGGGGGATTAGCTCTGGACAGACTTCCACATGCCTGTATCTGAACACTGCAATATGAGGCAACTATTTTGTTCCAACAGGATTGACGAATATCTTGAGACACAGAGCTGAGAGAATTGACAAAGTAACTTTTGAGGCTGTCTGGGGGTTTTGGTGCTGCACTGTCTTGGGTAATCTCACATGCTTTGCCGCCTCAAAATAACTCAATTTTAATGGTCCGATCACTTAAGTAGGTACCGGCTTGGAGTAAATTACTTGTGCTGCGCTGCAGATTCCCTCGTATTTCGCTCTGATTCTGCGCGCCTTCAGTGTCATTGAGGGCATCGCTCTGCGCGTTGACCCCCAGTACTCCATCGTCCAGGTCAGCAATCCTGCGCAATAAATCCCTTGCACAAAGACAATCCGAATTCCAATTTGAGTTTCCCTCTCACGCGTCAGTGTCTCGCCATTTGTGCACCTGTGCATTTAGCCTCCTTCTTTGTCTGGACTTTGTTTTCTGTGACGAGCATGCTGAGCCCCCAAATCTTGTGAAGAATGCAACTCGGAGATCGAGAGGGCGCCTGAACTTGTCTCTGGTAGTATACTGTGCCTCCTGAAACAATTGGCTTTTGGGCTGTTCCGACTCCCTGTACCTTGCACCTTGCAATGGAAAAACAAGGAAGTTCTGACAAGAATCGCAACCAGTATTGGATCTGAAGTCTGTCCGCATGGTGCAGGAGTGCTTCCCTTACATAGCGCGCCGGTTGCTCACTGACAACCATTCTCGCACGCGCGCAGCTCTGCAGCAACTGCTCTACGCCGTGAGTAACACACCTTTTTTTTAAGGGTTTAGGGTAGGAAATTAACCCATATATATACATCTAGGGTTGTTTAGGGTTTAGGGGGAAATATATATATATATATATATACACACCTTGCGGATGGACCCCTCCATTTGCTCACACAGAAGACGAATTGAAGCAGCGTCTGAGTTCCACAAAGCACAACCGCTGCATACTGGTGGCAAGCGCGCCAGTTTTAGTACAGAAGCAGGCCGCAGTTCCACCACATGCATTTCTCCCCCTTTTGTTTCTTGACACCTTCTTGTCAAAGACCATGTCTTCTGGGTATTGAACTTGTTACAAGAATGTCGCTTTCACGGTAGATTTGCTCAATTGCATTCCTAACGGGAGGGCGATATTATCGTAATTTCAATGACCAGAAGGCCCAGTGTCTGACAACATGGTGATGGCCTCACTTGATGGCTGACCTCTCTGCTCTCAAGTATTCTTCAAGTTCTTTTGGATCTGGATTGTGGCTTTTTGTAGTATGTGCATCTCCTCTGGAGCTTTTAAGGCCACGGAGGACCTTTTAGTGAGGCAATGTACCGTTGATATACAAGGCAGGGATGCTCAAAGACAGTCCTGGCCCACTCTATGGGGCACTCGGTCATTTTGAGGTCTGGAAGACAAGAGGTTGGAAGATATTTTGACCTGCACTAGAGCGTGACAATTCATGTATGTTCTGCGCAGAACAAATCGCGCATCGACATCGGTCGGCTGCAGCGGCTGTCGAGCGCGTTCGGCCGGTACACGGTCAGCGGCCTGACAGTGACTAACCCCCCAGCGGCGGTGACTAATCCGGCGGGGGGACCCAGCGCGCCCGTTTTGGACGGCACTGCCAAGGAGGCTCTGAGGCTAGTGTTCAGCCGGGAGGGCAGCTATGCACAGGTAATAATTTTCTGCTGCAAGCACATTTCTGCTATGTTTCTCTTTCTTGTTATCATTATTACCCGCCTTTCCAATCCATGAGCAGAAGTTGCGTAGCAGCAGCGTTTCAATGACAATCTCCCAAATCTCCCTATCTTGGGCTTTCCAAGTCAGGGATTTACACTTTCAGAAGGATTTCAGGCGCCCTTTCTAGAGTCTTCGCAAGTCCCGGCAGGGAGAGGATGTGGGTGAAATTTGGATCCATGCTAGCGCTACAATGTGCGAAGGCAGAACTGCCTCTATTGATATGCATGGGAGTATGAGCCAGGGCCACTCGGATGATGTCCCCGAGTAGTGGTATATGCATGGCACCTGGTCCTGACTTTTCTGATGTACGCAATGCTCATTGCAGGAGGTCCTAGTGGAGGAGCTTGTGGCGGCGGTGGATTCACTGCAGCGCTACGCGGTGTCGGAGGGACTGGCGGCTGTTCTGGGGAGTGTGCCGGCCGCGCTCAGCCGCTCGGCAATCGGCGCGCTCGGGCCTTGGCGGCCGCTGCTGCTGCCGCTGCCAACGCCCCTAGAGCTGCTGACACGGTTTGAAATTTCCCGAAGTTTATCACGTTCAAGGCACTTTTTTATGACGTGTGTGTTTTCCTTCCTTTGGAGAGTAAAAAGCAGGGTTCATGGCAGTCCCTGACTTGCGAACGATGATTTTATAGGCTGCTTTTCGTTGGCATTTTGAGAGTTTCGCAGTGGCACAGTAGGACCCACCGGTGGGTCTTGTCTTGTCGAGCCCCTGGGAGAATTAATTTGCACCTTTAGCATCTCTCTGTCTGCAAGACATGCATTGGGCCGGCACTGCATCGTGGATCATTAAGTATAAAAAGCGAGGCAAGAGTGCATGCCTGAACTATGTGCGGTATTGCAGGCTGTCCCCGGCAGTGCAGCCGACGGCCGAGGATGCAGAAGTTCTGGAGAGCGTTCGAGCGATAGCCGCACTCCTGCGCGCGGAGGGGGGACCGAGTAGTAACCCGCCGTCAGCGGGTGAGCTGGCGCGCCAGCTGTCGGCGCTGGCCCGCCAGCTGGCGCCGCTCGTGCCTGAACTGGCGCCCGGCATCGGCTACACCGGTGCGCGGCGTTCCCTCTCTCACTCTTTTTCGAGTTTGAGATTGCCAGATTGGTTCTCTGGCATCTGGGGGGGTCAGATTTGGGCCGTGCATCTCGTCTACATGTCTTGAAAACCAGTTGCCCAGCGTTCCATAAAAGTTGCCCTCAAGATTATGGGGCTGCAGATGTGATGCATCGCCGATTACATGATGCTTTTGAGGGGAAGCTGTTTCTTTTGTTATAGGAAAGCTCTTACGCCCTTCTGAAGCCTGCACCCAGGCAGCTGATGTAGAAGATTGCTTTCCAGTGCCTGCTAACGGACTTTGTGTGCCTGCATCGGTCGATGGCTTTGCTGCTGCACACGCGTATTAGCTTCATTTTCAGCCAAAGCACGCATTTTGTGAAGGCATTTTGTGAAGAACTATCACGATATTGCTGTGCGATGCAGGGGAGCTCTTTGTGAGGGCGCTGCTGAGACGAATGACAGAGCGGCTGGCGATTACTAATACCTCTGTGCAGGCCACAACGGCGGGCCACAGCAGCACAGCGCTCGCAGCGGCCGCGGCAGAAAACGTCGCCGGCCGGGGGAATGATGCGTTTGTGGCTTATGGTTCAGGGGTTGTGAAAATGAATGGAGTTGCTGCAGGCAGCAAGGTGGTCAATGCAAGGGGGGTTCAACCGGTCATGAGGCAACTGTGAGGCGAGTGTGATGCCTGTGTCATATTTTTTTCCGGTGGCAATACTGATTTCTTCAAGGCTATTCTATGTTGTCTGTCACACTTCTTTGTGACCTGCTTCTTTGTGACGTTGACAGTGAGAATCTAAGAGTAGAAAAAGTGCAAGACATTCAAGGTAGTATAAATATTAAAAAGTAGGAAGGCCGGCATCAAAGCAATCAACTTGTACGAGCTATAGCTACTTTGACACTTCAAGCTTTTGAATCTATTCAATGTGCCTGAGGGCATGTGTTGGCTGATCTGGGATGCTAGGTCTAACTGCAGGAGCATGCTCGTTTCAGTGGCCGAATGCTAGAAAATCAACACTACGGTACTAGGGAACTTTGTTGGCTGGCTGGATCACAGGTGTTGCCAAAATAGGCCCACCAACGGTTTCATAAATAACGCTCGGGTTCTTTCATTCGAGCAGTCGCAGAAAGCCCTCTGCCAGAGGGTCGTGCAAAGGTCCGTTCATCATCTTCAGAAGTAATCGAACAGAAACTTACAATGAGGATTGAGGTACAGCAACCCTGGACGTCGGGGCTCTGCAGCTGCATGGAAGACTGCGGAATATGTGAGCTGTCTTTTCTGCTCCTAGGTCGAAGGTCCTAGGTCGACGCTGCATCCACGACAAATGAGACCACAACGAGACTTGCAAGTGCTCGCAGAAACGGCAACCCATGCTGTACAGACGCAAACTATCGAAGCATCGGAGCATTAAACAATTGCGCCACTGCTCCATCTAAGGTCGAGGGTGCCGAACTGCCCAGGATTTCTTACAGATACGCTTCGTCACAGGTTGCTACGGCCTCTGGTGCAGACCGTGCCTCTACGGCGAGAACTATTCTGCCATACACCAAAGCAAGGAATGTAAGTCTTCTGCCCTGCTTGTTGTGATGCAAGTTTTGATGGCATCGTCACACCACCTTCGTATCAAGAAAACAGAGCACAAATTCGAGAAGTGGCAGTAATATCTGGCGATGGCAGTGCTTGCAGAGCGATCTAGAGTAAGGTTGCGCAATGCTGACGCCCGGAAATGTGCGCTGCAGGCTGTGGCGCCTGCTTGCTATACTTCTTCTGCGCACAATTTGCTTGCTGTGCGCCCCGTTCATCTTCCCTGATGCATTTGCTTATCAGAGACCCTATACACACGCCCTGAGCTTCAAAAGCTTATACCCGTGCCTATGTCAACCGTGCTGGAATTGAGCTGCAATTTATATTTTGCCGCTGGCTGCACTGATCAAGATACATCACCATTGCAAAATGTGCCACACTGTGGGCAGCAGATGCACCCAACACAGATCGTGTTGTCATGTACATGTGACTCTTAAATCCGAATATTTTGAAGCTGCCTCTGCGCCGGTGCAGGCTTTGCATCTCTGACAAGGAGAGACCTGCGCCACAAGCACAATTTGCATGAGGTCCCATGCACGGACTGCTGTGTCCACTGCTGGTGCGCTTCTGAGCCAATTGTTCTATGCATCAAACTTGCTGGGATGCTTGTTACTGTGGGTCCAGGAACACCCAGCGTTGTTGAAGAGAAGGCAGCCTAAGGATTGGGGAATCCTGAACAGTTTGATGACTAGTGTCCTATGAACCGGTGGAAGCACTCATCCATGGTCTTGTAAGTCAGAGTGCAAGTCACAGTGTAAGACTCTGGAGCTCTATGTATCTCTCTACTGTGCCTCGGTTCACACAGCACGTTTTTCAAGTGATAGCTACTCCGGGGGAATATATGTCTTATGGAAACCACTGTAGTACTCATCTCATTCTAAAACCCGGTGCGGAAGATTTTTTGAAAACAATTTTAGAGGGGTCTGACTTTAAATTCCAGGGTCATGCTCCATTAGATTGGGCTTGTCGAGAGCTTTCCAAATCTGATCTCAGAGTTGTCATAGGGCTTATTATTATGTGAAATGGGTCTTATATATCCACCCTTCTTGGCCAAGAAATAAATATTTTTTGCGGGTGTTAGAATGAGCACTACAGGATGGAGAACCCCGGCGCTTGATAAGTGCCACCTGGCTGGTGATCCCTTACACAATATTTAGGGTTTAGGGTTGCAATAAATTACATCTGGTTGAGGATTTAGAATGAGCACTATGATATTTACGCACTGTGCAGAAACGCAGAGAGATCACAGTGTTCACTTTGTGACACAGGTGCACCGCCTGCGGCGTGTGCCAGGAAGCGAGGGAGATAAAGGCGAGAGGGAACGCCCCATCCGGAGCACTCACAGCCAACAGCCCTGCGCACTACCCCACCGTTGCCCCTGCGCAGCAGCGGGTGCTCGTGTGAGGAATTATATCTGGGCCACGGGTGACTCAATTAATCAGTAACCTCTGAGTTACTGGTTACTTGCATGTGTATGGGGTCCCGAGGCGATGGGAGCGCTTTGTACATCTCAAGGTCTATATGCCATGGCCACAGCTCAGCTCAGCAGGCTGACAGCTGCCATAGCCACAGCAGTGAATTGACACTAGATCATGACAGCTGGCATTGGCAGAAGGTCTGGCAGATGTGTGGTTGCCAGTGACAAATGCTTGCAGTTCGAATGTCCTGGAGGATAGGGACTGTCTAGATAAGAGCGGTTTGCTCTCTTGAGACCCAGCACTGTACTGCCAGGCTGCATGCAATTGGGAGGTCAATTTTGGCTCAGGACATCCCTTGAAACTCCTCATCTCGTTCACTTCCAAATTTCGCTCCCACACCTGTAAAAATGGACTTCTGACGTATTGATGTAGATTACTGGACCTAAACAACGCCATTCTGCTTTCTATCAGAATGGGGTCTTCAGCCGTTCTGATGCGGCATCTTATTCTGCTGTTGTCCCTTGCTGTTGCAATGAGCAACGCACTGGAAGACAGATTCTTTTCTATCGAAAACGATCAGTTTCAAATGGATGGCAAGCCCTTCAGGATCATATCCGGCAGGTGAGTGCACCTTGATCAGCTTGCGATCTGCTGACTATATCGAGCACTAAGATAATCGGACTTGTTCCTAAACCAAGAAAATCGTAGCGTGGCGTCTGTATGTAGTCACAGATTGACCGAAGTATTTCACATAACTTGCAGTTGCCGAATCTGTAGTGGCATCTGACTTGAGACAGTCAGTCCTCCCTCTCAGAGCTTTTCTTTGTTGCTGTGTCGCAGCCTACACTACCACAGGATACATCCAGCGCATTGGAAGGACAGGATGCTGCGCACGAAGGCCCTGGGCCTCAATACCCTCTCGGTGAGAGACAGCACATGCCTTGATGCTCCACATCTAGGCAGCTCTTCGACTGCTCCTGACGTCTGATGAACGCAAGTCCTCTGCACCTGCATTGATCTGGCAGGAATGGGTTTTAAACCCACAGCTTTGCTGGCAGCGATTGGGTCAATTGCGCATCCTTCTGACATCGTCATTCATGTGTTGCAAAGGTGTACGTGCCCTGGAACCTGCACGAACCCTTCCCAGGGCAGTACAACTGGGATGGCTTTGCTGACCTGGAGGCTTACCTGGCGCTCGCTCAGGAGCAGGGCCTCTATGTGCTGCTGCGCCCGGGGCCCTACATCTGCGCCGAGTGGGACTTTGGCGGGTTCCCCTGGTGGCTCGCCTCCTCCAAGGCAGGCCTCTGTCCCATCGTCCTTGTTTGCATGCGCACTACCTTCTATGTTCCTAGCCGCTTTCCTCGCCAAGAGGTATTGTGCATGTGTACACAAGCTGCAGTCGTTGAAGGCTGTGGAATTTCTGCCCTTTGTTGGACAGGCCCTATCCAAGCAATGCCCAAGCACCAAGGGCACGATAATCTGTTCCGGCCATTATGCAACATTCTGGGCAGGCAAAAACTTAAATGCACATGCTAATGATGCTCGGCATTGCTGACTTACAACTTGCGCAAAAGTCAACAGTGGTGACAGAAAAGGCATGCGCCAGGTTTTCAAGGACACAATTTGCACGGCAAAGTGACAGGGACCATTCTACTCACATTGAATGAAGAAGTATACCTTGCAATGACTCAATTCCAGTCAGGTGCTGCATGCATCTGGATGCGTCTGTTGCAACCCGAAAGATGGCATCGCACTCCCGGATGCAAAATCGGTGCTTGTTACTCGGTAGGTGGCAAAGTCAACTCTTGGGGTCGACAAAATATTTTCTGCATGCAGGTGATCGGGGAAGGAAAGATAAAGCTGCGCTCGGACGATGCGGCGTATCTGGAGTTGGTGGATCGGTGGTGGAATGTGCTGCTGCCCAAGATCGGGCGCTTTCTGTACAACCGTGGAGGGAACATTCTCATGGTGCAGGTATGTTTTATTTTTTATTTTTTATTCTTATTTTAGGGTTTTATTTAGCGTGATACAGCACATCAGCCTCTCCTTTGCTAGTCCACCTTGTTTAGGGGATTGTGAAGTATGAAATGAACAGGAGGCCCACTTTCCAATCTTGAGGGAATTATTGGAAACTGTGTCAGTGCATTACTGCACGTCGCATGCACATGCAAATGTGCTGCGCAGATTGATTCTCTCTCAATCCTGCTGAGCACAGCCGTCAAAACAGACACCCAACGCAAGAAAATCCTGACTTTGGGAGCTTCTTATTGCTTAAGGACTTGAAAAAATATCCATGAAGGCTGCTGGTGTTTCTGAATCTCCCAATGTGTTCAGGGGTACTTGACAAACCAGATTTATTACTGATTATCCCTTCAATTTGTACATGCAGCTTGTCTGCAGAAGCACCTTGTCTCTGGCAAGAAAACTGTTTCCCGGAACAATAGTGCGCCGTTGAAATTGTTTACTTACCCCTAATGTACTGGCTGGTCAGGTGGAGAACGAGTTTGGCTTTGTGGGTCCCAATGAGAAGTACATGAGGCATCTGGTGGGCACGGTGCGCGCATCTCTGGGGGATGACGCGCTCATTTACACGACGGACCCCCCGCCGAACATCGCCAAGGGGACGCTGCCTGGGGACGAGGTGCTCAGGTGAGCTTCCTCAGTGCTGCAGGAAATAGACATCAGGGGTTTCTAAACCAACTTAAGAGTCCCCTGTAAACCCAGAAACCATGTAGACGGGTGGTAATGCAGCTGGACAGGAAGGACATGTGAAGGCATGCAGCTAATTTCTGGGTGAACCCCCTGTTTAGTGCCTTGCATGCACACACGGGTGTCATTTCTGCACGGAAGCTTTGGATCATTCAGTGCCTTGAACGCACAGTTGGAAATTTTCTGCTGGCTTGAAGCTTCCCAAGGAGCTTTCTGCATTGTTACATGCATATGCCCAGAACATTCAAGCGCATGCTGTTGGTGTTGCATTTCATCTTCAGCTTTGATGCCTGCATGTTTTTAAAATTCAACACATGCACCTGTTGAGCCTGTTTCAGGAAACATCTGGCTTCACTCTTCAGATGCATGCATGCAGAAAGTGTCTGTGTGACGTTTACCAATATGTGTACGTTGCAGTGTGGTAGATTTTGGCGCCGGCTGGTTTGATCTGAACTGGGCATTCTCACAGCAACGAGCCATGAATGCCCCTGGGAAGTCACCGCCCATGTGCAGCGAGTTCTAGTGCGCACCTGACTCCTTCAAACTCGCTGTTACTGCCTTCCAAACCTTGTTATTGCTCTTTGTGCCTCTTGTTTTTTCATGTTCTCTCTCTAATAAATTCTCAGGGATGGGACCACCTCTTGCTTTGCTCCGCTGCGTCCTCTTCATTTGTCTGCCCAGTGACTGCTGTACACTTCCAGGCATTTAAAATAAGTGCTAAATAGGTGCACATTCCACATTAGTAATTCAAAAATTCAAATCGGGGTTCAAATTTGATCCTTTCTGTGGACTGCGCAGCACGGGTTGGCTGACGCGGTGGGGCGAGAAAATGGCAAACACATCCGTGGACCAGTTTCTGGACACGCTGCATGGAGTGCTGGGTTTCGCAAACAACACCGGCTCTGTGAATTTGTACATGGTTCACGGCGGCACCAACTTTGGCTTCACTGCAGGTGCGCTGCCATTACCTTTTCTAATCAAGAGTTTGATTTTGTAGATTGCCGGGCGAACACTCTTCAATTGGTAAAGGTTCAGTCTTGAGATGAGAAGGAAATTGCAGTTTGCTGCACTGGCTGCTGCAAGCACTGTGCATGCAGAATGTTGATAATGCCTGTGCAACGCATGCTGTAGCCTCTGCTCGTGCCGATGTTCTGAAGAAGCTTGTCCTCGAGGATATGGGGGCAGGGATTCTTGGATCATATCTAGGGATGAGCTACTGGAAATACCTAGCCGAGGGAGCAGTTTTTCTTATGAAATTTAATATTTAATGAAAGGTGGGCACGCATGCATCAGGCGGCAGCATCGACAATGGCGTATATTGGGCGTGCATTACGTCATATGACTACGATGCGCCAATCAGCGAGGCAGGCGACACCGGCCAGCCCGGCATCGGGGGACCCAACAAATTCGACGTGAGTGCTTTCTGCTTTGAATTGACTGCCTTATGCGTGGGTGTACTGCCATTGTTATCACTTAAACATGTAGGCAAAGCCAAAGCCAGCGGCCATGGGGAGTATCGCTGAAAACGAGTCTTGAAAATTTTATGTCCTGTCAAGTGACATCAACTGCACCTTTAACCGAGGCAGAATATTCAACAAAAATAGCGTTTCCTTCACAATTTTGCCTGTGCATTTCTGTCTCTGGACAGCATCTTTTTGGCATGCATTTTTATGCCGCAGTTGATTTCTGGGATCTAGAGAGGAAAGCTTGTGCTGCGCAGCTCATCCGCGAGGCAATAACACAGCACACCGGTGAGGAGCCGCCGAAGCCGCCGCCGCCGCCACGCATTAAAGCCTATGGAGAAGTCGGACTGTATGAGAATGTGACACTGCGGAGCCAGATCAGGCGACTGTGCCCGGGCAACGGCGTGACCTCCCGCCGCCCACTCATCACGGAGGAATACGGCCAATCGTGCGTCTCCCCTGGTTATATTGTTATATCCCCGATAATGTTTTAGATGTGAATTTGCAATCAGGCGCTTGTATCCCGCATGATCGAAAAGTACGGCCAATCGTGCGTCTGCCCCTTGAATTTTTTTTCAATACCCATTTAGGGCTTGATCTGTGAGGGGTGTTTCTGATTAGGGTGCAGTGAGCAAAGCAAATTACCCTTGCGGAAATTCCTTTGGAAGATGTTCGGAGACAGACAAGTGGACACCCTCCGCGCAAGGGCCTAGCCAAGCTGGAACAGGCAGGCTTTCTTTAAGGAAGATCTATGGCACAATTGATTGAATGATATGGAGAGCAATTTGCTGATCCTGAGTGTCTGTGTGTGGCAGGGGTGGCCTGATAATGTACCAGACAGAGATTTCTGCAGCCGAGATGAAGGCCAACTCGCTGCTGGACATGGGACATCCGGTGCACGATGCAGCCACGGTGAATTCTCTCATTGTATCGCTGATCCTGTTTAGGTTTGCTTTGCTTTGCTTTCTGTCTGCAGCAGCAGCAATTGCAGCAGCAATCACATCAGCGCAGAACCATCACAGGGGAAGACTTATTGGTTTGCTTGTTCTTTTTTCGCTCAGACTGCCGCTTTCTCCCCGCTAAAGACTTGTAGCAGGGCAGTCGACCTTATAAGCAGAGGTGTTTCTTTGCAAAATTACACCCATTCATTTTTCAAAATCTTTGCCCCGGCTGGCGGGGGACGGTATGAATACTGGGCACCATGCCCGTTGTTGATTGGGTCTTGCTTGGATCTGGCAAGATCAGAAAGTGGTATATATGTGGCAGCCTTTACCTGCAACTTGTCTGCAGAAGTTTAACGTCGACGCACCTTGCATTTGGCTCCTATTGAATGATGATACTGACAACACCTTTGACAATGCGTGCACTCAAAAGCTTGTGTACGGCTTTTAGGTGTTGCTCGATGGGACAGCAGTTGGCCGGCTGAGCCGCAACGGCCCCGTCAATCTGACGCTGGACGCCGGCTCAGCGCTGAGGTGGCGATCAGGGGAGGAAGCTGCCGGAAGCTACGCTGTAGCTTCCGCGGCAGCTTCTATGACCCTGGAAGTCATTGTGGAAGCTGTGGGGCGCTCCAACCAGGGGTGGCGCTTCGACACCAAGGGGCTTTCGTCGCCAGATGTACATTGGAACGGTGCGAGAACTTTTTGTTTAGATGAATTTCTTCTGCCTGGCCAGAAATTATCTGCATGCTTATATGCGGCCAATGCTTTGCACGAGATGGTTGGACATGGCCTTCTGCCAGTTCGAAAATGCAACAATCATGAGTGCTAAAGAACTGGCAGGAGCGTTGAATGAGGGTAACATTAAGATGTTACCTAGCCCCCTATGCCCACACCAGAATGGCTCAGGCAGCAATTGCTTGTGCCTCTGGCTGACTCTTATGAGATTCGCACCTCCTGGTCATTTGCCTTCTGTAACAACAAAACACTCTGGACAGACCAGAAATCATAATAGAGCCCAGATTACTCTGGTCAATTGAGCAGGATCCTCTTTTGGGATGCCAACTCATTATGCACATTATAAGCGGTCTTGTCGTTTGCGACAGATCAGTGTCAAAATGCAGACCCCAGGCAAGACAGTGTGTTGCAGCACTAATAGAGTATTTGAATTTCTGCTGCAGGCAAGGTGCTGGAGGGGTGGAGGGTGTTCCCTCTCCCTCTGGACAACCTGGACAGATTGGTCTTCCATGATAACGGCAGCGCTACCGCGCACTCTTCAGCGCCAGCAGATGGAGGACCTGCCTTCTACAGGTGCCAGATCCCTTCCAGTTTTTGAAAAGCAGCAGGTTTGCTGCAATAATATAATAGCTTAATATAACAATGGATCAGGTCAATAATAATTGCAATTATACAATATTAGACAATATTGCAAATAATAATAATAATAATAATATAATTGCAATGGTGGTTGACCTGATCTGGTAGTCAGTCAAGAGAAAGGCTGCCGGGGCGCATACCAATTACACAAGCAATGCTCTGTTGACAAAGCAAGCGTTGTCAGAAAGCTGGTTACACATGACATACCTCTTCTTTTAGAGCAAGCCTGCATGAACATCACATGCTCCTCTCAGCAATTTTGATGTTTCAATAGCAGCATAAAGTTCTTTAGTGGAAAAATTGCCATGACATGAAGCACCAGTAAAATGGCTTGTACCAAGAGTGCACTCAGCGCATCTCTGACTTGAGAGACCTTTTGAACTGCAGATTCTGTGAAATCAAATTCGGCACATGTACACCTTGTGACCTGCAGGGGCTATCTGGATATTGATGAGGACGAGACTGCCAGGGATGAAGAGGGGCTGTTGCCGGACAGCTATCTGTTTGTGGGCGACTGGGGCAAGGGACTGGCCTTTGTGAATGGCTTCAACCTGGGCTGGTACTGGCCGTCAAAGGGGCCCGCCAACACCATGTGCGCATCCACCTGCCATCTTATGTCCTCATTCTGTGGTTTTTCACTGCAAGTAAACCCTCCTTTCTTTTTCCATGTTGACACAATTTGCCCATGCTTGTTGCACACACTGGCCAGGATACATCAATTTCTTTTGCCAAATCTTCTAACTCAATAATCATTGATAAAGTGGTGACAGGATGTGAAAGTGCTTTGCCGGAAGTTGATGTCAGGGGAATAAAGCAGGAACTTTGTGGGTACAGGTACGTGCCAGGCCCTGTGCTGCGGGCAGGAGTGAATGAAGTAATCATGCTGGAAGTGGAAGCGGCACCATCAGACCCCACAGGTGACCACACCACGCACACATGCAGCGTGCCCAATGCATTTTGGCAGAGATTGTAACATTTTGAAGCATGCTCAATCCGGCACAGGGCTGATGCAATAAGCATGCAAATGATTTTACACCCTCCATCTGAAGACAAGATTTACTGAGGCCACAATGATCCCACACCCTGTGGCTGCTGGCCTTGATCTGAAGACACCAAAGCCACATACTATGTAATTATGATGCGCATCTATTGCTGGCTCTTCTAACTTTAACCTGCCAACCTTTGCAACGATCGCATCAAGCATCCCACCGGGGAAGGGGCGTCGGGATCAAGGATTGGATCGAGTGCTTATTTATATTTCAAGCAAACCACTGAGCTGTTTTGCCTGCACGTGCACATGCATGAATCATGTCATCTAGAACCAGCATGTGTGTGGTGATGTGCAGTGGCTTTCCAAGCAAGCGCGGACTTCTACGGACCTAGAGGAAAAGAAGGAACAGGAGTCAAGACGGCTGCCAGGCAGCTGCCGCTGCTCCAAGCGGCTGAGCCAGCGGATAAGTCACGATTGCAAGCGCATGCGCACCCACAATATGCTGACTGGGCGAGCATCATGCAGCAGCCTTCGCCCAAAATTGTCGGGCCTGATATCCTTGTGGCATGACATGATCTCAGTTTTCACAGCATGGCACCAAGTGAGAAGCTCCCTGTAACAGCCTTGGCACTTGCGCAATTGAAAGGGATTCCTATCTGACAAATACCATGGCCGAATTTCTCAGGGGGGTTCTTTCTTGCCTGCAAGGCAGAAGGCACGCATAATCAGTCAGAGAAGCCCAGAAGGAGTGAAAGACTCGGGTTTTTTTATGGCGCTCATGCATTACCAGAACAGCTTTGCTATGTGCAGCAGGCTCTGTAACAAGTTGAGCTAGCAAGATGTGGGGAGGATATCGCTGGGCATATGCAGGGCTCTCTTCACCCTCGTCCCAGGATGTGAAACAATGCCCTGCGGCAAAGACGGCTTGTCAAAACGTACAGCTTTGCACGTGGCTTCTCAAGGCGGAAGCCCCCTGAGTCTCCAGTCAGGAAGTGCACTCTTGTTAACGGTTACTGCTGAGCTATTCGACATCAGAAGGATTGTCTCAATGCAGCCCATTGGCAGCTTTGCAGATCAGCTAGGTGCCTGCCAGTACTGCCAGTACTGCAGTGCTATGGTGATATCATATGATGCACGTTGCATGTTGATCAACCTATTATGTACACTAACATCACTGATGGCAATTGTTGTACTGAGGTCCTCAGTCTGGGGACATGCACCTGCCACCTGTCGCTGTCAACCTATAGGATCCAGCAGGGCATGCCATGATGTAATGTATTTTTACATTGTAATAGAAACTTCAAGGGCTGCATGAATGCTGAACATTCCACACTGCCCTGGTGGCGCCATCCGTCTGAGGGTGTATCCCAGTGGACTTGAGCTGATCTGCCAAGTAGGACACCTGATGACTCCTAAATAGGCATACACTCAACTTCAAAATTCACAGATTGTGTCACAGTGACACAGTGACACAGGTCATTCTCAACTTGCAAAGTCACACGCACGCTTGTTCCAGTGCGTGACAGTTTTGTTGAACGAGTCGGAACTCTGCACCCTGCGACAGGAAAAAGGTTGAAGTTATCAGTTCGAAGGTGACACCTGTGACCCTGAACTGGCAGAACCCTCGAGCAGGCAGAGAAGGAATGGTCTTTAAGAGCTGCACACCATGGCCAAAATTGGTTGTAAGGGAACTTTATCTTAGTGTAACTGCTTTTGAGTCCCTGTGCTTCTGCTGTTGGGCGTTTGTGACATTGAGCCTTTCCGCGCATACAGGGTTGGTGGGACCCGGGCCTACATTTGACGCCATGGCGACGTCAAGAGTACAAAGTGAGAATCTTCCGGATAAACTTCATTAAAGATTGCTTTATGCAGATAATCGTGGGTTACTGATGACTTTAGTGGGTGACGACGCCGATGTCTCACGCACCCCCTTTCACCAGCACCAACACACGGGACGGAGCTCGAGCTGTCGGGCCCCCTCATCTCTGTTCAGTCTAGAGCTGCACAGATTGAACGCACCCTTTGTCAACTGTCAGCGCTTCTTACTGACATTTTAGCGCTCACCAGCTGTTGTACATCAGGACCCCAACCATCAGCTGCGTCTGACACATTATCCTTGCTTGCGCAGGTGCAGTCGTCCTTTTTCTTCTGGCCATCGCTGTCACTTGGTCCAGCAGCACCTTTGCAGCAGGTGACTCCTGGCACATAGCACAGCCTTGTCACTGGCATGATCCTAGACATAGACAGCAGGCTGGCTTGTAAGAGACCAGTTCATTGCTGCTTGCAGGGAGCCGGTTGCCATACAGCCTGCCCCAGCATGTGCAGAATACAACTGGCTTGTTGGCCAGTATAGACGAAGCCATGTGGCCTTTTCACAACTACGAGGTTCCGAAAGCAGCCTTCATGGCCGACGGGGCGGCACTTCTGAAGGTGAGAGCCGTGCAGAAGTTGCATATTTGTGGACAGGTCAACTCGTGTAGAGGGACCTGTATCCAGCTCTCACACACTCTTGCATAAGGACAGGGAGTCACAATAGGAATTTAAGTGCACTGAATATGAGATTGGTGATCTCATTTCCTTTGAGGAGTAAACGCAGTACTTGATCTGATCCCTGGATGCATGCTGTAGATAATTGAGCTTCTTCCCAGGTGACTCTGTGATCAGCCCCGATCTTTGCTTACGCAGGCGACTATTGCCTTGGACATGGACACAGCGGCAAAAGAGGGACAGCAAGTGATCAATGCAATCTTCAAAAAGGGTGGGCGTACAGACCATCGGGAAGACTACAGCGACCGCTGTCAGTTGCCAACTGCCATTCTGATAGCACTAGCACTATAAATGATGCTGCCATAACACCCAGGGCCCCTTTGTGTCTTGCCGCCATCACCTGTGTCAACCCATGCGGTGTATACAATGATGCTATTAGACGTGAGAGGTCCATTCTGATGGTGTGGACCAGGCGTAAAAAGCACAACGCCCACGGCTACATCTACTGTCCTGCCGACCACGTCCATTATTCCTAGCAGCACCCCTGGCGCGTCAACCACCCCTGCGGCAACTGAAGCGCTGACCCCAGGTGACACCTATATCATATCTGTCCACAGACACACCTCAGGCCTATCTTTGGCACCTATCCCGGAGCTGATGGTAGCGATATTCAGGCTGCCACTTTCTTCCCGCCGGGCTATTGGGAGCGGTGCTCACGGTGATAGCTCCCAAACTCTCGGAGTGGAAAAGCAATATCCAGGCAAGATAGGAATCTCCGCGAAAATGGATATTTCGTTGCCCTTGGCTGCCATGAATGCAGCATGTGCCGTTTCTGTCTTGTTTCAAGCCTGGTGGTTTCCTTGCAACACAAAGCCATGCCTTCTTTGGCATGCCACGGCATGAAAAGGCCCATGAGATCCTCGTAAAACAATTGTTGGGGGCACTTTAGCTTCCCAATATAAGACCAGCCATTAGTCTCTTGTGGACCATCAGTCCTCTCCCCAGACAAGGGCCCGGGAGATGACTGATGCATGACAGTGCTGATTTTTGCATTGCAGTTCCCACCACACCGGCCCCTACAACGCCGGCTCCGACCACGCCCCCTGTGACTACACCTGAAGCTACTAATCCTCCACCAACTACTCCACAAATCACCATGCCGGCTCCGACCAGCACCGGTCTACAGCCGAGCTGCATTAGCCGCACAGGCATGCCCTCACTTCTCCTCTGTCTTCACCGATTTAACCAATCTAAACAGAAGCTCAAGCCCGAAGCAATTGCCTTTTCTACTTGACGCGCAAAACTCTGCTGTTGCATTCTCTTACATATACAGTCGATTGTGGGCTTGGGTCTTCTTTGTGAGAAGAAGCCTTAATCAGATCTGAGCTTGATCAGCGGTCATGACAAATATGCAGCATTTATAAATAATTATCAAGTGTGCATTATATTTTGCAGATGCACGTGTTTGTTGCGTGGCTTGTTGTCCCACCTTCCATCGAGCAATCACCAATTACAATGTCATCTTTGACCACGTGCACATGTTGGTATAGCATCATCATGATGATCCATCAAGTTGTGCGGGTGATCTGTGCAGGCTATATCAGACTGCTCCGTGCAGCCGGCGGCGCCGCGCAATATGCTTCCAGAATTTTGATAGGCAACAACGCCCTGTACCAATACACCACGGATCTTGCGGATCGGCTCCTTGTGGCAGTCAACAACTGCAGCGCCACTGCATCCTTGCCCGTGGTCTCCCTCCTGCAGCAAAACACCAATGCCAACACCGACCTCCCCTTCACTGGTGCAATCCAAGGCCGTGAAAGTACAGATTCCAACCTCGCCGCTGGGGATTTTAACTATTTGTACTTTGGCAACACAGCTGAGACCCCCCCGGGGTCCCCCGCACTTCCCGGCGACAACTCCTACACGAGAGGGTTCAACCTTTCGCGCACGATTGAGTCCACGCTTTGGGTCTTTGCGCCCGACGACACTTTCACCGCTCGGTGGGTGAACTCGGACGGGTCCACGCCGACCGTGTTCTACTGGACCCAAGGCGTTATCTTGTACATGGGTGGCGACCAGCAGGCATTTTTTAGCAGATTCCCAAGCACCGTGACCCCTTTCACCCTGAAATTCGAGGACGCATGAGGTTGGATGTGTGCGCTTGCAAGGCATCCGGGGTTGCCGTGCACGACAAGCTTTTGCGGTTGCAGCCGCACCAAGGTGAACAAGTTGACTTTTGGTCCGCGTGGACTTAGGAACAATAGAGCTTGGGTGCTAGCCCGAAGACGTTTCATTCAAGTAGTCTGGACTTGCAATTCTAGAGGAGAAGTCAAATTTCTTACTCATCCTTTGGAAATATCCTGGTTTAGAGTAGGCGGCTATCCCTCTGGTGTGAGCCCGGTACCGGTGCTACATTCAAGCCATCAAGCCAATGATTGCATGTGGAAGTGTGCAGCTTTGTACTTGACTGCTCGAACCAACATGGCATCTTTGTCAAGCCAGTGGCTCCCGAGGTGATATGGATGCAGCCACTCTGGGAATCGTTCATGGCATCAGAGAAATTGAGTGACACAGTGTGCACAAGTGCGCCAACTATTGAATCAGAACTGGAAATTCAAAGGAACTCAGATGGAGATTATTGATATTCAGAACCGGTGCATTGTTGGGGTTCAAGTACCCATGTGATGTTTTGCCTTTTCTTTCCCGCGGTGGCGACTTGAAAGGAGCCCGACTGAGTCAGGGTGTCATGAAATTTTTGAAAACATTCTGGATACAGGTGTTCAGGCAACACTACATGCCAGCGCTGTAACCTCTGTAACATTTTTCTTCCATATGGACTGCTGCCAACATGATGCCAATAGCATGCATTTAGCAATGATCTAGCCTGAAGTACCGCAAGCATGCGCATACATCTAGGGTTCAGGGTTGCATTTCATTTCATTGCAACCCTAAATGCGGAATGTGAATAATAAAGACATGCATGTGCATGTATCTCCCTAGTACGCTTAACATAGCGCTCAAAGCCTGCGCTGATAGAAGTAGACTCTCGGCCATGGTAATATTGAGACTCTGCGCACTCCTCTCAAGTCGATAGTGGCCGTGTCATGGCTTCATTGATCACCAAGAACCAAGGGGACGTGTCAGCACGATGTCATCCTGAGGCCGACACCAGCAGGAGGCGTTCCCTCTCGAGGGCGTTCCACACCAGTGCGCCCACACCTGCAGAAGCGATCATCCCAATCAGCCAAGCTTTGACACCACTTCCAATTATTATTATTACATGTCGGCAAACCCAAAGCCAGAGGCCAATGCAGCAAAACTCATCTTTATATCATCGTGTGCCACGCAACGCCTGGATTTCGTGCATGGCTGTACCTACAAAATCTGTGCCAAATGCTTCTGCGAAAATCTCTGCAAACCAATTCATGTGGTGGTGATCCAGCCTTAAGACCAGCTAAGAAGTTTGACGTATCTATACAGAGCTATTTCTATACATCAGAAGACGGATATCAAAATGGCACGTAATTCAGAAATTGCTGTCCCTTGAGCTGCTGATTGCAGGAAGGATTTCCTCAAGATCTTCTCCCCTGCAAATTCAGTAACCCCTGCTAAATGTTACTCAGGGTGTATTGTGAGCCCCCTGTGATACTTGAGGGATCTCTGACGGGAGACGTTTCTATTACACCGGTGCTATGTCACCTGAATGGCCGCCTGCCCCCAGCACGGCCGAGCGCCTCCGTAGCGCCTCGGCCCGTTCCCGGCCATCGGCGGCCGCGGCTCCGGCGGGTCTTCGATGCGCGCGATGAGGTCTTTGCAACGCGCGAGCAGCAGCGCAGCCAGCCCAGGGAAGGCGCTGCGGTCTGGGTGCATTTGTGTGCACGCCATCAGCGCCTGCAACACCAAAAAGCTCAGCTCCCGGGGTCTGAGCAGAGGTGCCTGGAGCACCTTGAGCTCACAAGATGGAGTTGAAGCACGCTAGCAGCTGAAAGAAGTCACAGCATTTGGTTGACAGCTGAAGCGAGCAAGGTCAGCAAAGTGCTATACGTGAACAGCCGTCAATCACTATTGCTTTGAAACGCAGAGGTCATAGAAAGCTGTGTCCGGTGAGTCACCACTGGTAACGAGCCAAAACTGCAGCTGCATCCCAGTCTGCAAAATTTCCACCTGGTTTCTCTGGGTCATGAATTGGTGCTAGTCGACAGCGCTGGGGAAGATCAGGAATGAAACCAGACCTTGATGCACGTAGCTGCGTCTGAGGGGGTCGCGACGTCAGTGCTGGCTGCCAGGACGGCTATAGTGCGCACCAACATTACCTCCTCACGCAGCTTATCCCCTGCCGTAACATCTGCCCCTGCAAAAAACTCATGGAGTCACAATCTGAGGCTTCGCAGCAATGCTATAGTGAGTCCCAAGTCGGAACTGTAAAAATGCTTCTTCCTACAGACGCACTGCGGAGGCAGAAGCAGGAGGTGAGACAACAAGATGTGAATAAAAAGTGCGCACCTAGAGGTTGCCTGACCAGGCGCTCCACAGCCTCGATTTTGATCAGGCGGCCTGCGCTGAGCTGGCGCTCAGGGGACGCGCGCAAAATGCAGCAGGCCAGAGCCACGCGCATGCGCACCTGCAGAGATGCTTTCTCTCATCACAAAATTGCATAAAAAATACAGCGGTTCATGTGCGCCTACTATGCAAATGCCTTCCTCTCAGCTTTATGATCAGTTGTTGCCATGCACGCAACATACAAATTGATCAAATACATTTGCGCATCGTGGTTTTGTGTCGCCCAAGACCTTTTCCAACAAGCCAAGCCTTCTCTTGCAAATTTAGATTTAAGGAGATGGGGTCACAGTGTGTAAAGAGGAAACCAAACTTCGCCTTGCTCTGCATGTCAGAGTCTGCTAGCCAACAAGCGTGACAATGCTCGTCTGAGGGGTTTATACGCGCACCTCGACTAGCCAGGGGCATAAGAGGAGCGCACGCTTCAGCTGCCCTGCGGCTCCGAGATTATCCCCTGCCGCCTGAAGCCCGAGAGCAGCGACGCGGTCTTGCTGTGCCGTGAATTCTGCACTGCCGCTACCCACCAGTAGCTGCACGCCACGTCAGCAAACCATCAGCCCATGCAAAGGCAGAATGAGATACTTCCCGTTCCATTTACATGAGACGAGGCAAGTCCATTTCTAAGGCGAAGCAGGTTCCCTTGGGGGTATCTGCGTCTGGGATTCCTCCTTCTGTGCTTTGAACTGGGTTCTTTCAAGAGACTTGCTGCTAATTCTAAAAACCACAGGATTCGACCAGGGCTTAGCTAACAGGCTGGTATTCATCTCACCGCTGGCGGGGGGCGGATGAATACCGAGCACCATGCCCACAGTTGATTGGGTCTTGCTTGGATTTGGCGAGTCCAACAAGGGTAGAATTTTGGCAGCCTTCACATGCAGCTCGTCTGCAGACGCACCTTGCATTTTGGCAGGAAAAGCAGTCACTACAACAATCTTAGTATGTAAAAAGGACTTATCTGCGTGCACAAGTTAGCTCACCTTCCATGTCTGCATGCGGGAGAGAAGCTCACCTCGCGCGCCAACGTAGGCCGGCAGCGTTGCGGCCGCCAGCGCGGTCAGCCAGAGGGAATTCGCAGCGGCCGAGTCAGCTGACTCACCCGATGACTCAGCGCTGACCTATATCTCCATGCCGTCATCCAGCAGCTGCAGCAGGCCGCGCACATTGCCGCGCTGTATTCTAATCTGGCACAGTGCTCTCAGCGCTGCCAGCTGTACCTGGAGAGGCAGATGTGACACACTCAGTGCCATACACACTTATTTACTTCTGATGCTTGGAAGACGCACGGGAAAGCAACCAAGAGAGATATATTCTGAGGGACCAGGATTGACAGCTGTCTCTGCTTTAATAGGGGCAGTCTCTCAGCATTTATATAGAATGATGGATAGTCCATCCAAGAGGAATGGCCATCTGCTGCAGCTCTGACAGCACTCTATATATACAAAAGAAAGCAAAGGCAGTTCTTCGTTTGCAAGTAAGCCATGTATACACCTCCCAGTGAGCAAAGTAGTCCCCAAAAGGTGCCAGACTGGTTGGGGATTCAAATGCCTTGACCAGCTGGCACTACATTGCACCAGCAATGTTCTATGGCAATTTCCTCTTTCTCGAAGCAAATGCAACATCAGGCACATTTCAAAAGGAGGAGGATGAGGCCTCTGGTTTGTGCTCATCCAACAGCACACTGCACAATCTCTTGCCAGATGGCTGTGCATCGTGTGGCACATCAACGCACATCGAAACTCCTGAGTCCAGGTGCACCCGCAGTAAAACGGACTTTAGGCATATCCACAATACATGGCAGTAAGATGTAATCATGCACTGTCGCTAAGTACGCATGTAAAGTGTAATGTATCCTCCTGAAATAATGCTTCCCTGGGCAACATAGTCATTGAGGGGCCCTCAGAAACAATGCTGCAGGAAACAATGTCTGATACCAGGTTCAAGTACTTTGAAGCACATGAGGATTAACTTGCGGGAAGCTCCCGCAATCCCAACGCGCTTCAACAGGTGCTCGGACGTTGCTTCGCACATTATTTCACGCAGTTTGTCTTTTGAAGGCCTAAGAATGATCATGGTGCCCGGGAAGCTGAAAAATCAAGAGGATCCTTGAAACATGGAAGCCCTGCTGTTTTAGAACAACTTACCCTGGCATGGCCCCCAATAGGGGCTGCTGCTTGGGCACAGACCGATTGGTGAAGCCAGGGTCCGCAGTAGAAGGGTGCTTCACGTCGATTTTAGTGGCGGGCGTGAATATAGCCACATCATTGAGGCTCAATGGAGGACCTCGTACAAGACCTTCCTTGCACATCCCTGCTCTGCATGATGCAGGGTGCCTTGCATTCAGCACCTTTGAAGTTTAGTCGAAAGGCTGATTAGATTTGCTGCCTGTAACCTGACTAACCCTTGATCATGTTATGAACCTGGCTGCGTTATAAATTTGAAAGGAGAGAGACCAGGGTCTGACTCAGAAACAATTTGTCATAGCATGGAAGCTGTGGGGAAGGCGTTCCGGAAGGTCGCCTTCGGACACACCTGGGCAGCGCGCATCTTTTGGACCAAAAATAATCTCACAGATCTGAATCGGAGCGCTCGCGTCCATTTCGACTGAGAAGCTTACACAAAGACAAGAATTCAATCAGCAATGCATTGTGAAGGGATAACATCAATCAAGGCACGCCAGCTGCAGCAAGTTCACGGCTTCAACGAGATCGAAGGCAATGCCGAGCCAGAATGGAAGAAAGTGGTCAAGCGATACCTCGACCCCATCACACTTGTCATCGTGCGATCCCTCTCATGCCTTGAATCCACGAGTGGACACACTGCCTTGTAGATGGCGAAGTGCTGTCTGGGACAATGCCATGACTAACACACCTTATTCCTGTGTTTCATGGCCTGAACGCACGCTTAACGAAAACTATATCTCATGACAATATTTACCTTGCCCATCGTCTTCTTAGCGGGTGCATGAACCTTGTGGACGTGAATTTGCCGGAAGCCATTGCACACGCCATGTCGCTGACGCATTTCTTGACTTGCAGTTTCTGGCTGCGATCATCAGTGCAGCTGTCCCAAACGATGGCAGCAGAGGCTGGACGTCCTTTGTTCTGCTGATTGTTGAGCTCAACATCATTGTTTGGGTGGGCTACTACTCTGATCGGAACGCCGGCAATGCGGTGAAAGAGCTCAAGGTGCGCAAAATATCACCCGAAAATTACTGTTGGTATGCTTATCTTTTTTGTGCAAGGCCGAATTCGATCGAGTGTGGATGGACAACTCTTTCTGAAAACGGCATCGACAAGGTTGTACGGCGATGTGCAGGAACTGTCGGCCCCCACGGCATCGGTCAAACGGGACGGAGACTGGAAGCAAGTGGAGGTCCGCGAGCTGGTGCCTGGCGACCTCATCGATCTTAAGGGCGGAGACGTCGTCCCAGCCGATGCTGTGGTGCGCTTTCTGCACCCACGTGTCCCTGTCACATGACTCGTGTCTTTCCTTTTCGTCATCATCTGCTTTATTCCTGCTGTTCCTGCCAGGGGCAAAGTGCGTCTACAGACAAGCGGCATGCAAAGGCTGCCACAAATCTCACCCCTTAACGGACTCGCCAGGACCAATCAACCATGGGCATCATGCTGGTGATGGTGCTCAGCATTTGCACTGCCCCCCGCCAGCCGGGACTCTAGTCATTCAAACGTCAATTCAAATGAATGAATGAACAGATACATGTGTGTGCAGCTTGTGGGCGAAGGTGAACCTCTGAAGGTGGACGAGTCATCTTTGACTGGCGAGTCACTGCCCGTCTCCAAGACCCAGGGCGCCAAGGTACTGTACCACCCCTTGACTTTTTCAACCGAATGCAGAACATCTTTCGTAGAATTGCAGAAGTGATGCAGTCTAAAAGGGGTCAGCATGCCGGCATCCTGCAATCGCCTAAAATAGCCTGTGCACATGCGGGCTGACTGTCCTTTATCTCATGTGAAAGTTCCAGAGCCGAAGCTTCTTCTCTTCTTTCTGCTGCTGCTGAGAAGCGCTGCACTTAAGCTTGCTGGGGAATCACCTCATGATCTCCCACTGAAATCTGCATGCGTGTTTTAGTAGCAAAGGCAGATCTGTCCCTGTGACATCTCGCCAGTGTCACGAAGCTAAGTCTGTCTCTTGACCTTTTAATTATCACACAGGCAGAGCTGTCACTGACGCTTTCGAATTTGTTGGGCAGGTGCTGTCTGGCTCTGTCATAGTGCAGGGCGAGAGCGCTGCTGTGGTGTCTGCCACGGGGCGTGCCTCCTTCTTTGGCAAGACAGTCGCTCTGCTTAGCGAGCCGGAAGAGATCGGACACCTGCGAAAGGTGAGGCCTGGCTGGTGCCTTACAGTACATTTTGCCCAAATGTTCTGGGTTCCAAGGGTTTTAGCAGGGCCTCAGGATTCTCTCAGGGCGGCGCCCGGAGGAGATTTGGCACTTGCGCAAAGTGTGCAACTTTGTCATCTCCCCTGTGAGCAGGACTGAGCTCTGCTGATCTTTGGCAATTTATGTCTTCTGTTCAAGAGGGAGCCTTCTGTGTGCTTGTGCCCACTCTGTAACCTAGCATTTGTTGCTTGAGGGCCGGCGTGAGCCAGATCTATCCACTCTTAATGCAAGTCCTCCTGGTGCTTATTGCGCAATGCCACTCTGCTGGTCAGTGAGTCACAGCATATCCTGCACTGTCTGCTGAGTCAGCAGTGCTGACACGTCCAATTACTCGCAGGTGCTGAGCCGAGTGACGCTGGCGATCGGGGCACTGGCGTTGGCGGGAGTCATCTGCATAATGGCGACACTTCTGGGCCGCGGCGATGCGGCCGGCTACTCGGTAGTCATCGCGTTTGTCATCCTCGTGTCAGCCATGCCTGTGGGCATGCCCGTTGTGACTACTACGGTTCTGGCGATTGGCGCTCGAGAGATGGCACGCCACAAGGCCATCGTCAACAGGTGCGGCTGCAGCCGCCCTTCCTTTCACCCCTTGGTTTCGAAAACTGAGTTGAGACCGAGTGACCCTCGGGCATCAGCTTGATGTTCCGGGTGGGGCAGGCTGTTTCGGCACATGCAAGCAAAAGCCGGGATGCAGACACTTTATGTCTTGCACTATGTATTCGTGAACATGCAAGTTGCATGTGCGGACGCACTGCAATTCCATACCAGGGCTGCTGAAGGCAAATTGCCGCCGACTGCTTTTTGCCTTGCCTTATATTTTGTGCCATAACATTCAGCGCACCTTGAAGCAGCCTGGGCAAAGCAGTGAAATCTAACAAGCTGACTAGAAGCATGGTGCCAACTTTCCTCATCGCGTAAAGTTGTCTATTTTGAGGACAAATCCTTCCGGCTGTGTTGCATGTGACAAGCTGAGGGCCGTAGCTGATACCTGTAGATTGACATGGCAAAGGTACAGACCATCAGTAAGGCAGTGGCTTTGATTTGTTATGTGTCTGCAGGCTGGCTTCCCTGGAGGAGCTCTCAGGGATGGAGGTGCTTGCCAGCGACAAGACAGGCACGCTCACACTCAACAGGTGAGCACCTGTCATTTCCCCAGCCCATTAGTAATTCCAGGGGAATAAGCAGCCCTCGTCAGGGTTTCCCCCTGACCTGGGCACCAACCCTAACCCTGAGCTGCCCCATGCAGAGCGCAGCAGGCGATCGCATGCAGGTGACACATGATTAGTTTATTGCCAGCATGGCGCAGCGGCGCGCCTAGTCAGGCGCGCTGTTGACTCATCCGCTGACTCATGAGGCTCCTGGAGGGAAGAGGTGGAGGGAAGAGTGGGGAGGATTCGACAACCTGTCAAGAGTGATATTCCCAGGCCAGCATTCTGCGCCCTGCAAGTTTCTCACCCATGTCACACGCGTGTCAAAAGCCCCTTGCATGCAGCGGTGGCACTTGCTGAGACACTGCAGGCTAGCGCTGAATTCCGCGCCTTATTCCAGCTGCAATGCTTGCACATGCAAACCTTCACCGCATCTTCATAAATTTGAAGTTGAACTTTGTGCAGGCTGACACTGGACAAGGAGGACGTGGAGCCCTGGGGTGAAGCCACCAAGGAGCAAGTGCTGCTCTATGCGGCGTTGTCAGCCAAATGGGAAAACAACGACGCAATAGACAGAGCAGTGACTGGCGCAGTGCGAAGCAGAGAGAACCTGAAGGGTTACGTCATCGAGCGAGTCGTACCGTTTAATCCTGTGGACAAAAAGACGACCGCCACTTTCACCGCCCCTGACGGGCGGCGGCTGCTCGCCAGCAAGGGAGCACCCCAGGTAATAATTTCATTTTCAATTTTCAAACTTTAAAGAGTGGTTTTGTCAAATTTCCGGCACCGCCGGGTGTGCGGGTTTTAGAATGATTACTGCAGTACCTAGGTCTGCACTGTGCTGCGCAGATCATCGGAGCAATGCTGCAAGACCCTGCAGCAAGGGCAGCGGTGGATAGGTACATGGCGGAGAGGGCTTCCAGGGGTCTGCGGGCGTTGGGAGTCGCCACGTCAGCAGATGGAGGCGCCAGCTGGCAGCTCGTCGGTCTTATTTCCCTCCTGGACCCACCCAGAGAGGATACCAAGCGCACCATTGAACTTGCAGGCCAGCTCGGCATCGAGGTATGTCTTTGAAAGACTCCAGGCTGAAGTCTTTTGCAGTGGGATCAGCAGTATTTAAAAGTATTTTGAGAGTGGTGCCAAGCTGCAAACAAGAACAATGCATGCACCTGCTGCATAGGCTAGATTCTCACTAGACTCTCATCACCCAAAAGAACTGAGGCACTCAATGAAAGCCAAAGACAGCAGGGGTTTAGGCTAAAATATTGTCTTTAGGCATTTGGGGTGTCCTGGGTTTAGGATGTTACTAAGGGGGGTGTGAGTAATGAAGGGATGGCGGGGCATGCGCAGGTGAAAATGGTGACCGGGGATCAGCGGCTGATTGCAGTGGAGACCAGCCGCAGACTGGGGCTGGGCACCAACATCATGGAGGGTGCAGAGCTGATGCAGGGTGAAATTACCGACGCTGACCTGGCAACAAAGGTGTGCAGCTCATTAACTACTGTTTATGGGATCAGCTGTGAAAGTGTCGATTCCTTATTTGTCTGGAGCACTCGTTACTTTGTGAATGTGTTTGACTAACGTTCTTTCTGGTACTTTCCGGTGGTGTAATATGTGGAAAAGGGTGCCCCGGGAAAAGTATTGGTGCTGCCCTGGCTAGCGCCTGCTTGGTGATGAAACCCAAAAGCAATTTGGCATCCCATTTCTAGACGTCTAATGAAAGGATGGTATAGGCAGATTCGAAAAGGAAACTGTATTTAGGTAGATTCGTGCACAAGCGCTTGATGGGTGAATTTTTAAGCGCAGGTGACAGAGGTGGATGGCTTTGCTGGAGTGTACCCCGAGCACAAGCACAAGATTGTCACAGCGCTGCAGTCAAAGGGGCGCCTCGTTGGCATGACAGGTCAGCTCAAACATTTTCCCCTCTAAATGCTATCGTTATATTGCATTTTATTTTGAAAATGATCGCATGCGGTGACACTGGTTCAAAGTTATATTTCCTCCTGAAACTGACATATCTAAACACAGATCAAACTTAATTGAGGTGTCCTTTCCAATACTAATTGTTCTATCTTGTTGTGAAGTCAGGAACGAGCACCCACTTGCCTGGTATCGTTATCTTAGCAAGAGGTTCTTAAGATGCATGAAGCCTATAGACTCCGCTGCTTACTAAGCACGGCAATGCTTAGAGGAGAATGGCATGTCTATCTGAATTGGAGACTGTTTAAATTATTGGAGACTATTTTGGCTGTAGGATCCGGGAACAGTCTGTCGAACTGAATTGATTATATGAAGGGAAATGTCAAACTTTTGGCACAGGTGACGGGGTGAATGATGCACCTGCACTGAAGAAGGCCAACGTGGGCATTGCTGTGGCCGGCGCCACGTCAGCGGCCAAGGGCGCCGCTGACATCATCCTCACCGAGGTAATCGCCTTCTGCTGACATCACCGCTGAGGTGGGGTAGCAGACATGCAAGATCAGAAAGATGTTTGCCAAAGGAATCCTGCAGTTCTCCGTGAAGTGCTTTCTAGCTGCACATTTCAGCGCTGACAGGGGGCGTTGAGCATGCAAGGGCTTTCTTCTTCAATGCTGCGCAGATCAGCAGCTTTCTGCGTTGAGCTGCATGTCTTGACCGAACACAGAAGACGCTAATCTTTATACAGACCAGGCCGTGCCCCTTGCCGTGATCAAGGCAGAAGCCCTGGAAAGGGCAGAGCAAGAAGGCATGTATAGTAGTTAGGAATGTGTGAGGCTACCAAAAGCTCTCAAAGCAGCGGTGCCGCATGCATGATGACACGTCGGCCCAGCAGCCGGGCAAGTCCAACTGTGAAATGCAAGAAAAATGTCTCACACGTATTGGCTCGCTGCGCAGGAGGGGTTGGGCCCCATCATAACAGCCATCCAAGCCAGCCGCACGATTTTTGCGCGACTGCAGTCTTATCTGATCTACCGCATAGCCTCAAGCCTGCTCATCCTGGGCTTCTTCTTCTTTGGGATCATAATATTAGGATTGGAGATGCCAACCTGGGCCATCATCGTTATCAACATTACTAACGATGCCTCCGTCATGGCCACTTCCTTCGACAAGGTGAGGCCGAGCGCTGCATTACTCACTGAGTTAGTCATTGCCTTCACTATATGCCGGCATGGCTCGCCCAAGCATGCAGTGAAGATCTGTCCCAGTGTCACAGCGAAGAAGAAAAGCTATATCGCCAGACTTGGAGATTCTGGTCCGCCTCTGCATGCATATGCAATGAGTATTGGATAGGTGCTATCAGATGTGCAGAGCTGCGTATTTATCACAGTCAAAGATGGCTCCTGATTTTGGTAAAGTTAGATAAATATCAGCTTCTGAGACTGATATATGCCCCCCTCACAGGTGCACAGCTCCGACATGCCGCTGACGTGGAACATGACTAAGTGCTTGGTCGTGGCCGCATGCACCGCTGCGGTCGGCATCGCCGGCTCTGTGCTCTTGCTATTTTTGAGCCTGCCCAATCACGTCAACTGGTTCTCTCTGATGGGCACCCCCATCGATCATGGCCTGCCCGAGGCCCCCCGCACCACCAACGGTCAGGTGAGTCTGAACATTCATCCTTGAGATGTGGAAAGCTTATTTAGAGACATATTTTCAGCTGAGCTTGCTGGAGCAAAGCCTCACAGAGGGCCAGGGATTGCAGCTCGAAGTAGCAACGGTCCCTATGCTGCACAGCTTTTGCAGGCAGTGTTGATACTAACACCTTCATGAGGAATCTCCTAGCAGTGCTCAATATGCATACGACGTGCCAAGATGTCCACTGATAGCATGCTCCTTCGCTATCCAATGAGCACTGTCATGTGATTGCTGATCAGATCCCATGTGCGTGCATGTGCCGCTTGCCCTCCAATTTGAATTATTCAGGGTAATTACGGACGTCACAAAGTCAAATAAATGTGCTGACATCAGCGACCATTTCCGCGCAGGTGGTCGCATGCATCTTCCTGGCGCTCATGATAATGATCCAGCTAAACATCTTCGCCACGCGCAACCCGGCGCTCTTCTGGCGATTCTCCAAGCACACGGCCCCGAGGCCTTCGCTGCTTTTAATCGCGGCCGTCTCGTGCGTGTTATTGCCTGCCACCTTCATCGCAGTCTACTGGCCCGAGAACATCCAGCCGGACGGCGGCCGCGGCGTTCTCATCGGCGCAGGTGCGGACCCTTTTGTATCTCAAGGGGTTTCAGAATACCCCTTGTTTCAATAGGAAGACCTCTGCACCATGAATCTGTGTCCTGCAAAACACCATCAAGACAGGAAGGCAAGAAATCATATATTTGCCGGCCCTTTCCTTCTGCAATCAAGCATACAGGGCTCTCAGGTGCTCAGTCTTTTCTTCTATGTGGGTCAGAGGCAGTGCTGGGCATGTGTTGACGGCCCTGCCTACAGTTTTACACAGGGAGAAATTTTGATGCATTGTACTAGGCATGCATCAATCCTTGGGAAACATTCAGTGCCTGACAATCATTTCTATTTGCAGGCTGGGCCAAGGTGGGCATCGTGTGGGCGTACGCGGTGGCAGTCTGGCTGATAGCGGACGTGGCCAAGACATGCGTGCAGGCATTCTTCATTCGCCAGGAGCGGATCAAAGAAGACTGCAAGATGCACGACAGGCCGCTGCCGCTGTGGGTGCGAATTGTCGACTGGCCCGGGAACGCCCTCGAATCCGCGCTCGACAGCCTGGCGCAGGTGAGTCACCCAGCCCTTGCTGTTTGCGTATCAACCCCTGGCATGTTGTTTTTGTGGGGTAATAATTGCCAGTGGTGTTCAGTAACCCTTCTTTTAATTGAGCCAACAGAGAGAATTTGACTTGGTGGGGTGCGAAGTGTTTGCGAGGTGACTCGTGTGAAATCACGATCGTGTGCCAGCAGTGTCACTTACAGGGTGTCTATTAGCTCGCCTAGCACAATTTTACGGCAGGGTCAGATGCGTGGTTGGTTAGGTAACTGCTCTGCTCAAAAAATGCCTTACATGTGTCTCGTGGTTCTGTAGGGAACTTCTAAAGCCTGCCAGCCGTGCAACAAGCGCAAGACTGTCAAGGTGAGGCTTTCAGCGACTCTTTGTTGGGACAGCTGCCTTTTGGTATTGCAATGTAGAATCATAGCTATGCCACATATCATCTTCAAGGATGTCTTGCATGGGCAATATTTGTGGCCTTCTGACAAACACTGGGCCCCAGATCAGGAAGCTTGCCACCCTTGCTCTCTTCCAGGGACACGAAATTCCATTGTATATTTACAAAACAGAGCAGGACCTGTGTCTTGGACAGTATACCAGAAGGCATGCATGCGCTATTCCATAACTTTCACAGCGCCGTGGTGATGTGCTGTCACTCCAGAGACTTCAAAAACCTGCTTGCATGTGAATGCAGGGTTCGCGCAAGGGACCCGCCAATGACTCAGCCAGAGAGTTGACTGATGTCATCATCGACATTCCACAGCCTTCTGCCAAGTAAACAGCCTCACAGAAAGCCGAAGCAGTTACTTGAAGCAGTGAAGTACAATCTCTAGTGTGGCGCAATCTATAATGTGTGTAGCATGCTATAAATTTGCCTTGCCAAGTATTTAGGATTCGAAGTAAAGCGGTCTTTCCTTGCAAGTCAGAAGGTATGCATATGTATCTAAGTGAGTGTGGATTCTCTGAGAAGTCCGCTTTGGTCATTCTGGGTTTGAGTACTTTGATTGGCATCTTACAGTTTACAAGGTGCCATTGTCAGCAAGGGCATGCAGTACATGCTTAGCCAAATACATGCCACTTAGCTGTCTATCGGTCAAACAGATGCTCAGAAGTATCTATTTCTGGGGCGAACCCTGTGATTCCTCTTTTTAGTGTATACTACCTTGCAAGGTTGTAAGCCAGAAGTGTGTGACTGGTTTGGATCCAACAGTGAACCCCTTTGACCGATTAGCGCTTTGCAACACTTTCTAAGATCTGGGTACATGCTCTTTGGGTGTAAATTTACTAATACAAGGCATATATGGCCTACAGCCCAGACACAACGACGAGCTTGCTACTTGTGAAGATTACACAGCTTGATGCATTCGTTGCCTTGAGACTATTTAACATCTCACAACATCTGCACAGCTGGCAGGGCGCACGAAAACTTATAAGAGCTTCTAATTTCTGCCCCCTACTGCATCATGTGATATATTACTAAGCAGGAGAAGTCCAACCATCTCATGACATCAGCACATCCCTGTTTCACAGCCCCAGGCATTCCCAGAGCCATGGAGCACTCTCAGAATTGAGATGGCTTCCTGAGGGCTCCTACCCTGTCAATCAGAGTCCTTCAGGGTCCATCAGACTCCATCAAGACGTCCGGACTGTGATAAAATCGCATGGGAAACAATGTGCCCGGTGATTCAGCCGTCTCAAAGCTTGCAGCAGGCTTTCCTGCCAGAGAGTGTAGGGCTGCTGCTAGCACAGACAGCACAGCGGTGTTTGCTTCCTCAAAGGTTAGTGCTTTTGTACAAGGGGCTCCTGAGAGGGAACGCCTCAGCGCAGGTCTACCACGTCATGTTGTACCCTTGGATTGAGGTACACGTGGCCGCACAGCTCATAGACGGCCTGCAAAAGCAGTGAAATTCAAATCAAAATTTGGAATCAGATCGACTGAGCACAGGACAGGCGCCTGATGCACATGCCAGAACATAAGAACTCAATCCTGATCGTGTCTGTACTATACAACAGCCTTCCGAGAGGAAAAAGAATGTATACAAGAGGTTGTGGGCGAGGCATGCCGCCTTGTCAACCAAACTGCACCTTAGGTCAAAGTGGACTAGATTACGGGATATAGGAAACTAGGGGCCAACCCTTTCATAGACCGCTGTATCAACCGTGCTGATGTGTAATCCACTGGATACCAAGGTGCCAGCTTGACCTGCTATACATGAAGGTACCTGGGAGAAAGGGCAGTCTTCAAAGGCCAGGCTCGTCACAACATGAGGTTAATGATTTTAATTCGAATTCGAATGTACCTGGCCGGTAGGGGTTGGGGGATGAGCGTGGAAGCCGCGCTCGGGGCACTTCTGCACGAGTTGAAGACCCCCGGGGGTGGATAACCGAAACAGACCGCAGCGCTTCCGCGCGTCGCGCGGCGCCATGACTATCGCTATCGCTTCCTCCAGCATCGTCTGCGCGGGCGTTCCCGGGTCTCAGCATTTCGAATTTTAAATAGAACTCTCTCAAAAAACAGAGTAGCAAGAAGAGGCTGGTGTCTATCTTGCAGTGTTTACACCAGCGTTGGATGGATCAAGAGGGCACTGTGTGGGCATCTTCTGCTTCCGTCAGCACAGCAGCCTTTGATGAATCACAATGCGGATGGGAATGGAAGTGGGCTGGCCTGCTTGGGTCTGCAAGCTAGACCCAAGCAGGGAGTTTCAGCTCGCGGTGTTTGCACCTGCGTAACAAAAAATGAGACCCACACTGTGCTGCCTCTTGCCTCTTGCTTCTGCCAGCACAGTGCAGCTCTCAATCTCTGCCACGCGGGTGCAAATGCAAGCACACCCTCCAAAAAGAGCTCCTATCCTACAGGTGAAAGGCCAGACCCAGCACCGATGAAAATGCCACAATGTGCAGGGGTGAGGAGATGATGTGAATTAGTAACTGACCTGGTAGCCGCACTGGGTGTGGACGTCGATGGAGGAGAGGAAGCAGGTCTGGGTGGGGTGGGTGTGGATCCACCCCAGAGGGTACAGCGAGCGGCTGTCCTGTGCCTCAAATATCTCCTCCTCGTTCAACGCCTGCAGATTCAAAATCAAATTCAGAAGTGCGCTCCTGTCAGGCACAAATCGGCTCGCCCACAGCACTGGGCAATGCACAGAATTCCTCAACTAGTGGGGGCTAGAGAACGCCCGCTCATGCCAACCACTGCAGTACTTTTGAGTCAAGATGAGCAGATCAGAAGGTGGCAACCCCACCGCCCAATCTGCTGCTTAGGGAGCTTCGCAGTTTTTGATCACACGGGAAAAGAGTTTTACTGAGCCTGATACGGATAAATGATCACAGTACGGGCGACAGCAAGGGACAAGGGACACCATGGACAAACCACATGTTCCCAATGTGTTTATTTGACCTACTCAACAAGCATTCCCTGCAAAGCGATTGCCCAGCTCTGAAGACAACCAGGAAATTACCCTCTGGCGACAGAACAGAACAGAAGATAAAAAGCACAAAAAGGGGGAAGAGAAATAAGGAGGCGTGCCTGGACGGTGTCAGAGGTGCCCTCCTGTTTGGGGATGATGAGCGTGGAGATCTGGAAGCACCCGTTCTTCTCATCCAGCACGCCCGCCAAAATGCCGCAGCTCTCAACACCCCGCCGTGTGTTCGACGCCGCGTACCTGCACAGGCGCCTTTTCTTCTCAGGAGCAGAGCATGACCAACACCGGATGTGAGCACATCGTCAGAACATTTGAACACGCAGCAAAGAAGGATGTTTCCGGTAAAGTGAAGTCATGCTGCACATGATCCTGGACAAGGGCCGTTACAGGAACACAAAGCAAGGGGCGTCAACAAAGAGGGCACAACGATTCTGGCGACAGAGGACACTGGGCTGAGAAATTAAGGCACTCCATGCGGTGTCCTCTCTTGCACAGGTATTATCATAGATCCTGCCTGGCTGCACAGCATCAATTGATACCCGAACACCCATCAACAGATTCTAGCATACAGAGCAAGCTCACAACCAATAAGATGACCGATTACTCACTTGAGGAACTCGTCCATCAGTGCCATGGAGACCTGGACCTCCCGGATCCCCTGGTGCAGCTTCGGCGGTCCCCCCGGTTGATCGACACCCAGCGGGGGGACCACCTCTATCTCATGCGAGCAGGTTTCCCCCGGCTGCGGCGCCTGAGTAGGCGCAGGCATGCTCTGCACCTGCGCGCCAGAACAGGAAACTACAACTTCAAATTTTGCTTTTGTGTTTTCCCCTCTAATGAACTCTCTTCCAAGCGGAAACCTTTATAACCCCAGTACCAAGGTAGTCTCTTCCCATGCTTGGAATTGTTGGCACGAGAGCGCGTCTAACATGCTGACAGACTGCACACAAGACTGGACAAGCAGGCTGCCTGTAGATGCCAAAATTGCATCTCTACGAAGAGTTCCAAGCGCAGAAGGAACGAGCGCAATCTCAGCACAATGCTAAGAACCCAATGTGAGAACAGTATGGCCCAAATCTGGCAAGCACATTGAGCTCTGAAGCCACATGCACACAACACATGCGAAGCAATGCGCCATCTGATCATCTTTCCACTGCAAGGCAGGGGAGTTTAGTTGCTCTACCTGCACTTCCTGGGGCCCAAGCTGCAGCTCCAGCTGGGGCGAGGGCGGCGGCTGCAGCTGCGCAAGCAACTCCCCGGCATCCGATGAGGGCGGCTGCACAGCGTCCGCGTCCAATAGCGACGCTGACTGCTGCTGTTGCTGCACAGGTTAAGACACAGTTTCGGCACAAGCCAGTAGCATCGAGCCTTTCTCTCCTCAATGCAAGCCTTCAGGCACTACGTCATGCTTGCACGGGTGAAAACACGCTCTTTAGCACAAGCCAGCAGTGTGAAACCACTTTCTCTTGAATGCGAGCTCTAAAATATCAACTTATGCGCTTCAGAGTCTTCTTTACCAACTAAGCATGTCCCGTTCAAAGGACTATGCAGGCGCATGCCTGATGTGAACACGACTTCTTCATGTACGTGTTCCCTCACCAACGTGCAAGATCGTGTTGAAAATTCACAGCATGCATGCCTCCTGGGGCTGCCTTTCAACCACCCCTTAAGGACCCCCACTACTCAAGTAAATTGAGACTATTTAATTGCAAGCATGGGAAATGGAGATACCTGTTGAGGCAGAGGCGGGGCCGAGGGTGTAGCTGCAACAATGCTGCCGGAATCGGTGCGGCGGGGACCGTAATTGATTGGGGCCAGGGGTGAGGAATCAAAGTTGGGGTACAGCGGCATGATGACCCCTCCGTTCGGCGCGCTCACCCTCCGGGCAGGCTCCGCGCTGGGCATCAGCATGTGGCGGCTGCGGGCGGCCTCGCTGGCCACCGGCAGCCTTAGCGATGAGTTACTAATCATCCAGCTGGGCACCTCCGCTGCCGTCGCCTGTTCAGCAATGGGAAGACACACACAGCTCAGAAGAAAGGCAGGGTTTAAGACAGATTCCTTCCATAACGTCCACTCGTTGCATTGATACCCAGGAGACTAAGAATATGCACATGGCAATCTGATCCAAACGCACATCAAACAGCTGAACTAGTCATCACATTAAAGGTGCATGTGCCGGTGCGGGCTACACGTGTTTAATGTGCTTCAGAGTCAGGATGCAAACTGCCACGGTTGTGAGCCGGCACTCTTCACATAGAGGAAAGGAGAATCACAAGTAAAAAGAATACAAGGCAAAAGAGCAGACAATTGCAAGACCATGTATGCTCTCCAGTAGCTGTTAGCGCATTTGCCTGGCGCAAGAGCCCAAAAACTCTGAGGCTGCCTGTTCAAACCTATCCCCTACGGAAAAAGAGGGGTGAGCCAACAAAGAAAACAAAAAATGGCAATTTCTTAGCATGGCTGTTTCTTAGTGGTATAATTAGGACCATGGGAAAAGATTTGAGCACCGTTGGTCCTGGCGGTGCAGCAGAGGTGCTGGGACCTGGATCCCCGGAGAATAGATCGCCTCCGGAGACAGACAACCGCCCAAAGTCCATGTCCTGATTAGGCCTCGGGGCTGCCGGAAGGGGAACCCCTGCGCAGACCAGCACCACGTGTCACCACTTCCAAATTGCTATCATGGCAGAGGGTATCGAGGAAAGCACAGGGGCGCAAAAGCGCACGTCTAGCCACAAGCAGGATGATCAATCCTGATACACTTATCAATACATGGTCTCTGCCAGCAGGGAGGGATCCATGCAGTGTTAGCTCGCATGCCACCTCTTGGTCCCCATACATCTACCCTTCCTTGAGCAGCCTGGATGAGCAGGACATCATGCATCCAAGATACATAGAAACGATGCCTAACTGGCGAGTCACTGCATCTCTTCATCAGCCTGCTGAACCGACATTAGGCACCACATGCCACATATCTTGGATGCACAGCACTCTTGGCCACACCTTGCTGTTTACTGCAGCAACAAGGGTGGTGAAGCACGCACCCCAGTTGGAGAGTTCGGGCAGGTTGGAGGTGACAAGCTGCACGGTGTCCTGGGTGCTCCCGGCCACATGCTGGCGCATGGGATCGCCCTCTCGCTCCCGCGTGGCAATCCTCAGCTTCAGCTGCTCCAGCTCCGGTAGATATGTGTCCAAGAGCAGCTGCTCTCCACACATGGCTCTCAATGATTTGCCAGCTACTGCATACCTTGGGTACTACAGCAAGAGCTGGCTGATATTTACAGAAGTTACTGAGATGATGCAGTGGCGCACGGCATAAAATTGCCTTCTGATTGAGATGTGAGAGAAAGAAAAGTTAGATGGCAGGCAGCATGCATCGCAGAGAAGTACAAGAGCTTAAATTGACATAGGCTACTGAAGGACAAGGCATGCACGAGGTTGACGGTGAGCTGCAAAGGGAGTTTGTGGAATGTTCCATCTTGTTGCACAAAGGGATATCTGAGCATAATTTGTTGGTTGCTGCACAGAACATGAGGAGGCCACAAGCGGTTTCTTAGCTGTGCACCTGCTTGAAGCGCATGTGCTCTGGCGAGGACCGCCTAAATTTCTGGTGCTGAGGGATGGTCTCCAGCACGAGACTGGGCACACACATCAATTCTCTCGCACCCAGAGTGTTGTGAAAAGGAGCAATGTGCCAATAATCTGTAGGTGATGGACGTTGTCACGGAATCTCAAGGTGTGGAAGACTTTGCGTACCTGGCAAACCGCATGAGCATAGTATACAGCTGGAAGTCATTCCCCGTTCCGCGATATTCATCGGCCTGCAACAGGAACCATCCAACACATGCCAAGTCAGCTTTTGAACCTCAGAAAGCAATGCACTTTCCATGCCATCTCAAAACTTCTCAGCAAGAGAAACAGTATTTTGCTCCTCTCACCTGTCGCAATAGCAGAGTAGCTGAGCGAAAGTATTTATCGAGGCCGATGATGTTGTTCACTTGCAGCTTCACTATCTGAGGAAATGCTGACGTCTGACGCCCAGCAGGATCACGTCGCACACCGTTCACAGACGGCATCGTACTTGTCAACGCTTGCTCAGAGTCTCAGTAGCACGATGATCATGCGACTTTGGTATCGTAAGCCAGTGCCACCATAGTAAACGCCAGACAGGTCCAAGAAGCACTGGGTCCCTAGATCATGTTGCAAGTGGTACTAGGATCACATCATTTTGCGTAAATGAGCTCATTCGCTGCAAAATATGCTACACTTACACGAATGTGGCCTGTAAGATCCCCTATTGCCAGCCTTGTACAGCTGTATCTGCTTCAATGTGAGCAGCTCGTCGGCGTTTGCGATCTTTTGACTCAATAAGACCACCAATCTTCTGTGGTACTGGCATTGAAAAGCGAGCTGGATTCCTTCAGGTCTGAAGCCCTACCAGCTGTACCCTACGCCATGGCCAGTTCCCCTTAAATAGTCGGAATTAGGGGTAAAAATGGATGTAAAGATTTCCGAGAATGGCTGCTGTCGGAGCCATTTTGCAAATTGCTGTGAATCTAGAAAACAAAGAAGCAAGTTCTGATTGTCATTGATTGGGTAGTGCGTGCATTGAAAGAGAAGGCAACATGGTGAAGAACAGCGATAAGCCCAAGAAGGACAAGAGAAAAGCTGAAGCTGAGGTGGAGACGCCAGTGAAGAAGATCAAGAAGGAAAAGAAAGACAAGAAGGAGAAAAAGATCGAAAATGGAGTACAGAATGGCAAGGCAGACGCTCCTTCCGTTGCAGAACCCGTTGTGGTGGAGCCCCAGACAGAAGAGAAAAAGAAGAAGAAGAAGCGAAAGAGCGAGGGGGAGGTCGTGGCAGAGCCAGAGGCCCAGACTCCCGTGACCGAGAAGAAAAAGAAGAAGAAGTCAAAGCTGGAGGAGGCAGTGGCTACACCCCTGACCGAAGCAGTTGCAGTTGTCCATGACGAGGATGAAGAGGATGAAGATGAGGACGCAGCAGAGCCGGTACTGTCTAAATCTATCATCAATGCATCAATCGTAAGCATTTGCATGCGTGATCGGGTCAACAGATCCGCAGCTCAAGACCAGGCACCTGGATTGATCTGGAGCCCTAGATCACTATAGGATAGACACACGACGTTCCTTGCCTTGCCTTCCTTATTGCGCTCGGCTTTGTTTATTGCCGGCGTTATGTTCACGCAGCTGCCTGCATTCTGTCGCTTACATAAAATGCTGTGAGCAGGAGGTGGAGGTGGTGCCAAAGGAGGTGGTGCAGAAGACCGGCCCTTTCCTGGCGCCCATTGCAGACCCCCTGGCCGACGAGAAGCTCACAAAGAAGCTGCTGAAGCTGGCCAAGAAGGCCTCCAAGAGGAAGCAGACCAAGAGAGGGGTCAAGGAGGTCGTGAAGGCCATCCGCAAGAAGTTCAAAGGGTGAGCTGCAGACCTGTCTCACCCTTTCAGCAGCAATACTAGTCTGCATTATGCGGCAGAAAGCAGTCCATGTGGCATTGCAGTCTGCAAAGCAGCAGCACTGTTAATGGAGTGGACATTGTATAAGCTATTGTTGGGCTTACCTAGACACCGTCAAAAGAATGCATGCCTTATTGGATGCTGAAGTGTCTTTGGATTTTCCACTTTGCTCCTCAATAGCATCAGCATTTCCATCTTGAAAGCATGTGATTTTATGTAGTCTCCTGTGACCCCATCCCTTGTGGAAAAACAGCCCACTGGCTAGGCTGCGTATTGCTAGTCTTGAGGTGTGTTGATGGTGTGCGCAGGATTTGCTTGATCGCTGGAGACATCTCGCCCATTGATGTGATCACGCATATTCCAGTGCTGTGCGAGGACAACGACATTCCCTATATCTACGTCCCCTCCAAGGAGGTGAGCGCACATGGATTTGATAGATACACAATTACACCTGGCAGTACTGTATCTTGATAGGCATGCAGGAGTCTTGTGGACAACAACTCGCCATGGATATTGCCGCACACTCGTTCTGAAGGATGCTCTTCCATGCTGCTGTTGAATATGTTTCCATTGATGTTTCCTTTGCAAGGCCCTCTTAGATGCAATGGCTGATGCTTGGCTCTTGCCAGCCCTGAGCTCTCTGCGGTGTAAGTCAAGCACAGACAAAGGCAGCCGGGAAATATGCAGGAGCATGCAACCCTACAGCTTCAAAAGATGCTGCCTCTGAATATGAGATTGCTGCTCGATCAGGCTCTGGGAGCGGCGGGGTTGACTAAGCGGCCCACCAGCTGCATGCTTGTGCTGCCCAAGCCGCTCAAGGGGGCAGCAGCGGACGACGAGGAGGCCAAGGAATTTGCAGAGGCGTATGAGTCAGCGCGCGCCAAAATAGCCGCTGTCGAGCCGCTGTACATGAGGAGATGAGTCAGCGCCCGCCAACATAGCTCCTGTCAAGCCTCTGTGCATGAGGAGATGAGTCGAAGATAGCCGCTGTCGAGCCGCTTTACATGAGGTGATGAGTCAGCCGGATGCTTGAGGCGGAGGAGCTATGGCGTGTGTTCCTTTGCGAGGAAGATCGCAATCTCGATGGCAGTGGCTGGTGCACCACACTGTGTGGGCGGAAGTGTTGGCATTTGTTGCAGTTGGATGGAAGGGGATTTCCCGCTGGGTTGGCTTTATTGGACCTTTCAAGGCAACTTATTCATCGCGTACGGCAGCAGGTTGGGCTTCTGCTGCTTGGGTGACTGACCATCAGGACCTGAAACAGAGTTTCATCTTTGACTTTATTCAGGATCGATGAGAAATGTTCCCTTGTATGCATGGCGGAATGCCATTGGTGGGCGGCCAAGTAATAGTTAATGACTTATATTTTAGACTTCAGGTTCGAAATTCATAATATGAAGTTCATAATTGATCATAATCGATATCGACAGAGGCGCTGCCCTGTTGGAGGGCAGGCAGGTGGACATCAAGCATTCAATTGAGGAACTGAATGTCATGGGTTCGTTAATGAAGAAAGAGGAATATTTAAGGCAGTGCATCGCTCTGCAAGAAGGATTGAAGCCAGCAGCTGCATGTTGGGATGGAAGCTGTCACGTACGGGTGACTAACCCCGAAGCTACGAGAACCCACCTGCTCGGTCACGACATTTCGGCAGAGCACGACATTCAGTTGCGCTGCACTCTTGCAATCAAGCAAAGTGATATCTCAGTCTCTTACTGCATCTAGCGCGGAACCTAACAAGAGAGCCAGCTGGTGTAGAGCCCGAAACCTACTTCTTATCTTCTGAGACTTTAAGAGCCCTCAGGAAAGAAAGAAAATACCCTCAGGTGCGAGCGAGAACATCATGTTTTGAACCTTCAATAGATTGGAATCTTTTTGACTAAGCAAATGACGCCGATCGTTCTGGGCAGGACTGGACATCGTAGCACTGTACTCTTGACCTTGCAGTCAGCTTTGGGAACCTATCCAGCACACTTTCTGCTAACTATGTTGCTTAAATCTGGCCTAATCATTCTTAGCTTGGCTTTTGAGAGACAAGATCCGTGATGCACAGGGTTTTGCACTGGAAGAGCAAGCTGCTGCTCTGTGGCTAGTCTCGAAGTATTTCTTGTACAGTTCTTTTTATGCATGCGATGTCTCGATGCTCTCGTCCAACATCGTTGTGCTGTGCAGGCAAGAAGAGACAGTTTGTCGAGAGCAGTTCCCTCCAACTACCACATCTGATGGCCCCCAGTCGCTGGACAAGCTTCCTGGGCGGGGGAAGCAAGGAGGGCGAGAGTAGCGAACCATTGGTGCCTGACTCCAATGCGCCAGACTCTCAGCAGAACTCCTATAGCGCGTGCGTCTCCCTCTTTGCTTGGTTCCAAATTTTTAAAATTATTATTAATAAAAAATTGCTTTTCCTGCCAAGAGGCACTGGGCAAGGTGCGTTCTCAGACAAGCTGCAATTAAAGGCTGCCACAATCCTAGAGTCGCCAGATCTAAGCAAGAGCCAATCAACCGCTCCCCGCCAGCCGGGGCGTCAAAATTTGCCCAAATTGATAAGACCACCCCAAGCGTGAGGATCCAATACTGATTGTGATTCTCGTCAGGACTTCCTTATTTTTCATTGCAAGGTACAAGGTAGAGGGAGTCCAGCGAATCCCCGAGAATATTTGGTTGCAATCCCAAAAGGACTGGCATACTTGCAACTCCCTGACTTATCATGTGAAGTGCTCAATCCGGGTGTGTAATGAGTGACGCCCTGCCTAGAACACATGCAGCAGAAAGGGGAACAGCAAAGAAATCTAGACGGGGAGCCTGCACAAGCTGGAAAGCAAACATGCAAGGAAGGCTACAATTGACAATAGTGACCTGGGTGTTTTTGCTGCAGGTATCCGAATGCGTCGGCGCCTCCGCTCGACCCTGGCGCACCGAGCAATGGTGGCTCTGACCCGGATTTCCCAGAGCCAGTCAAGCCGAGCGCTTCTCAGCAGCATGCCTATGCGCAACATGCACCGCAGCCTGGCGGCCACCAGGTGCGAGGCACTTTCAAGGCAACTTGTTTATCGCGTACGGCAGCAGGTGGGGCTTCTGCTGCATGGGTGACTGACCATCAGGACCTGCTGCAAAGTTCCATCTTTGATATAATTCAGGATCGATGAGAACTGTTCCCTTGTATGAATGACGGAATGCCATTGGCCGGCGGCCAACTAATAGTCAGTGACTTGTATTCAAAGTTCAGGTTCCTGATATGAAGTTCATGAATGACAAAGGCGCTGCCCTTTTGGAGGGCAGGCAGGTGGACATCCAGCATTTCAGTCCGTATCTCCTATACTCTGTTCTGGTTTGGTGTGTGTGCGCTGGGAAGTTGCTTGGCGTTCAACAGCAGGTTTTGGAAGCTGTCCGTTTGGAGGGTTCGGTTTTTGCGGCTGCATGAACTTTGGGAATTTGGGAATTCGTGATATTGCCGGACTGCCCGCTGTCCTTGTCTCTGCACGCCAGCCAACTCTTGAATCACCTTACCTCATGCTGCTCAGGTAGTGCTGTATTGTTGGGTTTTCTGTTCAGCATACACTCCACGTAGAACGGGATTGGTGGCTTGTGGATGGCCGGGTGTTGGGCGGCACAAATAACGTCCAGATTTGTGTGTGGAAAGATTTACAGAGAAAACAAGCCAAAACTGTGGTGCAGGAGTACAGTGCCCCCCCGCCGGTGTATCAGCAGCCGCATGTGGCAGACGGCTATCCGGTGCTCCCGCACGCCACTCAGCCGCCCTCCTACGTGCCTCCTCTCGTGGTATGTTCATTCAGACAAGAGCCACACAGACAGAAGATTGCCTTTGTCAGTGCTGCTACAACACACCAGTGTGTGGGGAGGTGGCCTTGGGGTGTGCCTCGTGGATGGCCAAAATTCTGGCTTCATGCATAGGCGCTCATGCGGCAGGACACCGTCGCCTTGCTTCACATCCCTGACACGAGGCATTGCACCCTCTTTGGGTTTATTCTAAGAAGACGCCTGTGTGTAATGGATTGACATCGACAGATTCCTTTGTTTCTGTCGCATCGGCATTGATAGCAGTGATGGTGTGACGCTTGTCTTTTGGAGTAACCGCAATAGAGCATAATACAATGGCATTAATGCTGCCTTTCAACTTGTTTGGAGCTGGTGATGCATGATCTGTTTCATGCATCACCAGCTGCAAGAAACAGTCCCAGCTGGTGCTGCAGACTCTTTCATGCTCAGAAAAAGCTGCAATTTTCGTCTGACCTGTTGGCGTTTTGAATTCTCAGGTGAACCAGGAGCTGGTGGTGATGGAACCGCTGAGGGGGTCCGCCATCGTTGTGGCCTGCCCGCACTGCGGCCACACCGGACCCGCAGCTGTCTCCAAGGTGCGCCATTCTTTTTTCTTGCTGTAGAGTTTCTCGTCTCATTTCCCACTAATACTTTTTGGGCGTGGCGATGCTTGAAATGACTGCATTTCCCTTCTGCGCGTTGCCTGGTGCCTGCCATAATTGAATCAGCTAATTCGCTCAAGACACTGACTCCTCCCCTCTACCGGTTGAATTGTTTGACACTTGCGCAAAGCCCCTTTATGCAGCATTCCTGACAACTGAGCCGTCTTTCGCCTTAATTCTGGTAGGACCAGGGGGTGGAACCAGAGGACAACTTTGGGGTTTAGTATTAGAAGGGTAGACCTACAAAGCTCTCCAGGGTTAATCTCCCTGGTAGGACCATGGCGGGCATTCAGGAGTGACACAGCGGTTTCGATGCATGTCCATGTGGTTCTTGCCATGCGCGTGTGGTTACATGCACTTTCACGCATTTATTTTGGTGCAGTTCTTGCCCTGATTGCTCCTACAGGAAGTGTAGCTGCAGTGACTAAGTCAGTGTGATGCCTTGGCCAAAGTGATCAACGGCATGTGCCGGCATGTGTGTGCAGGAGAGTGGATTTGTCACTTTCTTCTCCTCGTTCATGCTGTGCTTCCTGGGCTGCTGCGTGCTGTCGCTCTTCCCCTTCTGCTCCGACTGCACAAAGGACTGGGTCTACCGCTGCCGCCGCTGTGGCGCCCTCTTTGGCAGAGAACGGCCCTGAATTTCTGGTTCATGGGCTTGCCAAACAGCAACTCTCTATGCGGCGATTCCTTTGCGGGGTGGACAGTGCCTCTGAGCAGTCAAGTGCACAGCAGTAGAGGGGAAGCAAAATCTTTGGGATGTCAGACAATAACGTAAGTGTACAAGGACTGGCTCCACCTAAAAGCAGCTGCGGGGCCCTCTTTCTTAGAGAACGCTTCTGTACAGCTGACTTCTTGGCCGGGAATGCCCCCGAACAGCTGGAAATCACGCTGGAGATTATTGGGGTTGTGTTGGATTTTGAGTTATTGGTTTGGCTAGACTGCCGGTAAAGCAGCTGCAAAACGCTTTCTGGCAGGGAAAGCTCCCAAATGGCTGCCTTTGTGGAGGAACCCAGTCGAGAAATCAACTGGGGCAAAAATGTCACAGCTGCATTACTTGGCAGGGTATGCCTGAAGAAGAGTGTTGCGAGTTTTAGACAAGTCTCTGACTCCATGAAGGCTTGAGTTTACCATTAAACAGCTGGGATCTCCTCTGGTTTTGCTTTGTACGGAGGCCAAGCAAAATGTGGCATCCCCAAGCTTGAGGGTTGCCATGATAGCAGCTGCACCGCCCATTGACATGTTCGTGCCTGATCAGCAGGGATTTATGTTGACAAAGTTTGTTTTTGATGTTCTGTCAACAGAGTTTGCCTGAGACACACCATCAGGAAGATAGCGGCCTTGCGCATTGAGACTGTTGAGACACTGCTTGGCTGACCTGAGGTCTGGGCACTGTAATTGTCAGAGGCAACCTTTTGGGAGGCACCGGGAGACTCTCTGAACAGTTCCTATTGGAAAGGTGTGTAATTGTCTGAATCATCATGTATATTCCTTCTCTTGAGTGGAACAGGCGAGTGAGCACCTGCAAGCAGCTTCGTAAATCAACTCTATTGGGTGGCCCAGTCTCTGGAACCCAGTGGGGTCCTCGAATCAATATATCTGTGGCAGTGTTGAAGACCCGTGGTTCTGGAATAATCCACGCACAGGTAACAATGGCACTCTCATATGCTAACGCTAAAGAGATTTACTTGCAAATGACACCTCCTGAAGGCTTCCATCCAGATAAGACACCACTGCCGCGCTTACTGACTCAATACTCTCTTCGCGACGCTCATGCAGCACTGCTATGGTAAGCTTCAACCCTGGTGCGCCATTTGAATTTGAATTTGAATCTGGGCTGTTAACAGATGTCACCACACTGCTGGCCAGCACCAGCCCTTCCTCACTCGCAGCTGACAGCAACCTGCACCAAGCAGTCCATCCACATCAGATTTCCAAACTGCTACCCGGCCTCATCTATGCTCAGCAAATGCATGCAATACTACATGAACAAGAGGACGCCTTGATTCGTTACCATCGAAAAAGAGCTCGTTATGTGACCACAAGCCTTAGAAACCAACGAAATCCTCCGGCCTGCCAGCTGCAGCAAAGCAGTGCACTGAACAGAGTCTGGAAACCTCCCATATGAAGTAAGTTCAACAGTTCTTGATGTGACAAAATGAGACGTGTGTTAACGCACCTTTCTATGGAAAAGGTGCCGCTCTTCCGCGCAAATCCGCCGCTCTGCTCTCTCACAAGCTGAACAGCACCACAGCCGTCCCCGGCGCGCCGCGCAGCTTCCGCCAGCTTCTCGGAATCCGGGCGCTTCTGTGCGAACGCCGACATCCCCCCGCCGCAGCCCGCCAGCTCAGCGCCGCCGTTGTACGGCGCTAGGAAGCGCTCGTGGTGCACCTGCCGGCACCACGTCAATGTAGTGAATTATCGCTTGGTCACCGGTCACCATTCACCATGCCACCTTTAGAGGTCTGACCTGGAGTAATAGAGGGGCCTAGGTGCTAGATCGTATGGGCATTTGGGGGATGTGTCAGGCCTGTTTTGTATTGCATGCAAGGTCTTGAATTTTCAATTACCCACAATGCGCATGCGCATGACACAACGATTGCAGGCTAACAATGAGCAGCGACTGGTAATAGACAGTATCACCTCGACGGTGTCAATCTGCCATTCCCCGGTCTCAGCCTGCCGCTTCAGGTGGTGCACAAGCCTCGTGCGCTGCTGAGCATCCAGCGGCCCAGTCCTGGGCCGCACCAGGCAAGTCTCCAGCCGCACATTTGACTCTTCCGCTGTAATTTCGTGCGGTACGAGCGCATAGCTGCCGTCTGCGGTCCATGGCAAGCCAGCTGGCCAGTCTGTGCTGCCAGATCTGGAGACTTCTGCTGCGCTCAGTCCCCTCTGCGCCTCCTCTGTGAACGCCACTGCATCCGCCTCACACTGGAGGGGACATGGCATGTGGGGATTACATGTTGAACCACAAGACACTGTCATGCCGACAGTACTGTATTACTATGGGTATCGAACCTGTTTGCTGTCTGGGTATGTCTGGCGTATTTTGGCCGACGTGTAGACACAGTGGCATTGTACAACTTAGCAAAATCAAGGGGACTCGTTGCACTGTACAAGAAAACCGACCAAGTGTAGGAAGTTGAGCATCAAGAGGTGATGCATATTCGCTCAGTCAGTAGAAGTCAGAAATTACAAGTATGCATTGCTGTCAAGCGCTCACCCCAACGGTGGGCATCATGCGTTTGAGGCTGTACTGCAGACCCTCCTCCCCGAGCACTTGCATGCTGCACAGCGACTGCCAGTCGAACAGATGCACCTCCCACTCCCTGTAGGCCGAGGGCACAAAGCGCTCTGGCAGTTCCAGTGCTTCACCCCTGCGAAGATGACCACTCAAGTGATGCCTAAGTATAGCCTAAACACGGATTAGAATGGCAGCAGAGGTCATGCTGGAACGGACAAGAATACAATGAGTGATGTAAAATATTAAAGCACAGTTTGTATGCATTGAATGGAACGCAAAAGCATCTCTGGCCTTTTTGATGCATGGGCGCTCAGAGAACTCACTGAGCGTTGAAGGTTGCTGTAATTCCTTCCCACTCGCCTGATGCATTCTTCTGGAATGTTTCCCAATCCTTTGAAGTGCTAGTGTTCGCTTGGGGCGCTGCAATATTGCTCCCTGCCGATGCCTCTGCCTTGACCACAAACCTGCCGGCAGGTCTCTGATCCCGGGCATTGCGCGCTTGTGGCTTTGCAGATGTCAACTTACAAGGTTGGTGGTGTGAAGATGATATGCAATGGTGTCTTAAGGGGATCACTGAACAGAGACGTGCTCTATGGCCTTGCAGCCCGCTGAGAGGTGAGCCTGCATGCATCGCAAGGAACTACCCAGTAAAAAGGGCTGTGATGTACGCTTTCGATTCTTTGAACGCTGATCAGAAGAAGAAGAAGAAAGGAACGCACAAACTCATGACATTTCTGGCCAAGCTTCGATTATAAGTCTTGAGCGCTCGTGCCAGCAGAATGCTACCACGTGCAGTTTTCTGCCTTCTAAAAAGCCCTCAAGCCATTCGTCGACCCGGTCAACTCGACCGAATCTGCACAACATATGGCATTGGCTCTTCCGCCACAGACGATATCCCTTGTGGAGGTATTGAGCGCCCTGAAGCCTAGTTGCCCCACTAGCCGCCCTACAGATGGACACTTGCTTGAGAAAAAATTCCACCTTCCTCCAAGGTAATCTGCTCTTGGAATCCTATGATCTCGAACCCTAGTCGTTTTATTTGGTCATTTTGGGGGTCTGCGGTGTCTGCGTTATTTGGACTTCCTCTTTCCCTGTTTTCATTCCCAACTTCCAGAAGGTCCATAATGGCTTGCCGGAGTGGTGGCAGCAGGGTGGATCTGCTCGTTTGCGCGTCGTGCATTATAAAATTTACCATAATATTTTGCTTTGTTAAATGGTCTTGCCGGGGCATTTGAGGGCCGTGGGAAGTGCATATTGACGTTGTCTACCTTTGTTTGCAGGCCTCTGACAAGGCCTCCGACAAGGCAGTCTCACACGAGGACACGGGATAACTTCAAGCGTCTCCGTTGCGCTTCACCTCAATAAGGTCAATGCCATACGAGATACGATGCATGTCCTTCTTGCTGGTGTGACGGTTGCCATCGTCTTGTCATGTTGCTTGTTGAGCTTCCTATCAAATCTTTAAAGAAATGGCGGTACGTGTTTACAGCATTGTGAAGACAATGACTGTTGCCTCGCAGGTCTCACCGTACCTTATCCAGGATCAGCAGCAGCGCCTCATCTGTGCGGCTGCTACGTGATGCAATTTCTGATGAGGCGATCACTGCCAGGAGATAATTCTCGGTTAGGGATAGAGAAATGGCAGAATTAAGTTAGAGGGTGATAGGTTAGGAGTAGAGCCGCCACCCACCACCGTGAGGCATGCTCAAATTTCGCAGGTGTCGACCACGCAGCTGTGCCAAATTGATCACATGTCCCCCGGCATGCAGGCACCGCAGGTACTTCTTCCTTCGTGGATTGAGTACACCTCTAGGCTTTGAAAGCTCAGCGCAGCCGGAAAAGCCTAGAGACCAGTTGTTGCACGGCAGGGTGCGCGGCAATGATGCTGCCACGCCAGCCGCCAGCAGAGGAACATACCTGCAAGTGTGCCGCTGAGAGGGCACACTTTCAGCTATGCTTGGATCCAGAAGCTCCCCCTGGGCTCAAAGCGCTGCGCATGAGGCGCAGCGTTCCAGGGTGGCACAGTGTCTGGTGACTCGAGATCGTGAGGGAGCTTTGACCTCGGGGTCCAGGGACCCCGGGGCTCTTGCACCTGCTCACACAACCAGCAGCATGACATGCCGCGGACAGATGTCCCTTGCAGATCATGCGAGCAGCGGATCAGCGTTTGCTCAGCTCAGTCGACGCAGTGAGAGAGACATTCGGGCAGTGCTGTGCCCCGGCGCGGGCGGATGCCGGCTATCCGGCTCGCCGCGCCGGTGTGCCGAGAAGCAGCCTGTAATGCAACCGTCTGGTTTCTTCAGTGTGTCAGTGCAACGCCCTCGTGTGACAATGCCCTACAAGGGCAACAAACACAGGGCGCCGCACAACCAGCGGCGGCCACCCTCACACGGAGGCCGCAAGACAGCGCGTCGCCTTTGATCAGGCGCGCGTACAAGCCAGCCTTCAGGGAGCGCAGCGACAGTCCCGGGGCCGCATCCGCGCAGATGCGGAGCGGCCACAGAGAAAACGGCACTGGAGATGGCTGCCAGACATGGCTCAGCTGAGGAGGATAGCTAGATGATTCTTCAGCGATGTGGGTTCAGCCCGTTGCCCCGCCATTCCTGAAGGCTGAGGCATAGGCCCCCCCGCTGTGGCATTGAAGTCCCTTGGGGGGGCTGCAGCCGCTATGTAACAGCTGACGCAGCCCGTCAGCATGAGACAGCAGCAGCGGTGTGCCGCACAAGTAGTCAGGGCGTGGCCTGCCCTCGCGGGCAGGGGCGTCTTGATTTGAGGCAGGGGTCTTGGTGATGTACCAGTACCCCTGCTCTGTGAAAGGGGCGCGCCGGTGCCCGTTGAGGGCGTGCGGCGCGTTCCCACCAGAAGGCTTGCGCGCTGTGAAACTGGGGAAGCTGCTTGAGCACTGGAGGTCTTCCCTGGAGAGACCTCCTTTATTGTGGCGGCGACCTTGATTGCCGCGTGCAAGCCTACCAGAAGGCGAAGGCTGCAGCGCTGTCCTCAGATGGCGCTGTTGGCACTTGCTTGGGGGCCTAATTAATTTTAGGCCCCTCAGGACATAGCAAGCTACTGGCCAGGTACATTACCAATCCCTTTTCGTTCCTGTTTGGCCGTTGTACACATTTGATTCTTGCCTTAGAGCGCACGTCACTGCTCTGGATGTTTCCTTTTACAAGCTGTATCTTGCATGTTTCGCTCGTGCACTGAGTGAACTCTCGGCCTGCATGCAGATCCAGTAGGTAATGCTACAATTTGTGGAGCTTGTTCAGATGACAGGTAACTTCCTTCCCTCTTTTCTGTCTGTCTTGACTGCTTGCCTCTCACAACATGCCATATCTGCATGTCAAGCATTGCACTTGCATCTCTGGTGGTGGGTGGTGGTGGTGGTTAGATCAGGTCAAGGTACACAGTACATCTGCTCTGGGGTATTTGTCTGTGTTCTTCTGCGATCCATGTTCTGGATGGCTCTGTGGTGGTGTGATTGCGCTACGGATGAACAAATTTTTGAAGCGTTGGTGTCAATCTGCTGGGTCTACTCATTAATGCTGGAATGGTCATGATGTGATGGTTGCTTGAGACTGTAAAGAGACTCAGAGCATATTTTGACAATCTGCTATGATGGCAACATAACATCCATGTCGACACCACATTCACGGCACCTTTGCATTCTCGCATGCGTGCTGATGATCCATCATAACGTCTTCTGGACGCCTCCAGCAATACCCTTTGATGCCAAGCCTCCACAGGAACCGGCTTCTCTGAGAATCTTTGCATTGCACCATATCTGACTGTATACTGCACCCCTTCAGCCCAGAGCAGTATGAAGATTGTGTAGGGCAAACCGCTTGATACCCACGACGCACAAAGACACAAAGAAATTCACTAAGTGAATCCGCCAGCCCGTTTAAAATGTTCAGAGGCTGGACAGACCGGTGTAGAGGCTATTCAAAGAAGAGAAAACCGATCTATGGATGCCAGTCCGAAGATACATTCTGTTTTGCACATGCAGCAGCAACGGCGGCAGCGTCCTGCTCGCGCAGGGCAGTGGAGCTGACTTTCCCCCCCTCCACTGCAGCGCTGTCCGCCACCAGGTCCACCACAATGAGCTCCAGGGGCTTGAAACCGTGCTCACGCCGGTACTGGTTTATGGCCTCGCCCCCGGAGAGAGTCTCCTTTGACACCACTAGCGCCTGCATGCCCTCCACCGTCGCTGCTGCCGTGGGCTCCTGTAATGTCACACTTACGTAATGTGGCGCGTGACCTCAATAGGCTTCATTATCCCAACACTGTGGTGCGCAAGAGACCCCAATGATACACCCTCTGGCATGCAGGAGAAGAAGGTGCGCCCGCAGCGGCCGCATGGTCTATCGACTCGATTGACACTCCGCATTTTTATTTGTCACCTAAAATGACTACAAAATAGAAGGCTCTTTGCTTGCCTCTGGCTGAAAGTTTCACGATCTATTATATACGAACCCCATGGATCCTGGGGGAAATGTGATAGAGATAATCCACGAGCCAAGTGATGACAAGAACCAGAGATCAATTGACCAAAAAGCAAAAACCCCGCATCATCCGTGGGCTGAGCTCACTTGCAGGTCCTCCATTGCAGGTCCATTGCAAGATCCACCTTGCTCTGACTTCCTTCTTACAGGTTGATCCAGAATTAGAAATTGCGCATGTAAATTTGATGTGCTGTCTGTGAGGAATACAGGTGGCATGTTTACAAGAGTGGTGTACCTTGGGGTCAAGGAGAGCGCCAGTCTGTACAGTGAGCCCTGGTCGCACTGACTTCAAGTAGGATACGGCCGCGGCTGTGCGCTGCTCGTACGGTTCCAAAAGCTCGTGGTGCTTCTTCTTCTCAAGCAACTTGTCCCCTGCCCAGCCCAGACACAGGTGCATGGTGAGCAGCATCCAATGCCCTCGAGATCTAGAAAAGATCATTGCTTAGCTTTGCGAGCGCCACGGCAGAGAACATAGCTGTCCTGCGATGTCCGTGCAATTTGCAATACATGCAGTGGTTGTGCGCAGATGCTTTCTTCAGTGTGCAACCGTGAAGCTTCCAAGATGGCCTCGCCAAGCATTTTGCTGAGCAGGTGTACTGGAGCTGCACCCAAGAGGGCAAATGGAGCACCTGTGACACCAACATAAACATGCTGTGTGCAGACGAGTGCTGCAGCTGCCAACAGCAGGCGGTGCCCCACATGGAGCCGGTCAAATGTTCCCCCGACGGCCACACTCTCAAACGCAAAGCTGCTGTGCGGCTGCGCAATAACCTCAGAAGACGCATGCTCCTCTCGATCTGGCAAATCGCCTGCAACGCAACAACTACCTTGGGATAACCCTCCCTTCCCTGCTTCTTAATTAGAAGAGAGGCCAAGGACAGCGTAACCTTGTCCATTGACGTGCTGCACAAATTTGGGCCAAGACATGGGCTTGGCCAATATTTGACAGGACATTTGAGGGCAAATCAGCGTGCCTGGCTTGTCATCTGATGCTGCATCACGTTCTTGCAGTATAATTTCTTGCAGACGAGGCAGATCTGTAGTTCTTAATTGATTCAACTGATCCACAAGAGCCCTCCCAGCCTTCAAAGCACTAGGATTCAACAGGACGCCTCCCAGATCTGGAAGGCTTGCAACGCTCCCTGCAAGGTGCAGAAACCTCTATGACCATTTAAGCTGGATGCGCACAACTTTTCTCTACGTGTATGATAATTCTGGACGCAAAATGGTGCTTTCAGATAGCCACATGCCAAATACCTGGCGACCAGCTGGAAAAAGGCAACAACGGCACCACATCCAGGCGAGGCTTCCTGTTTGCCACAGGCTTCAGCAGCTCAGCTATTTCTGTGAGCACCTCTGCGTTGGCCGCTCCAGGTGCGTCTGTACGTAACTCTTCAAGGATCAGCAGTTTGATCAAGCCATCCGGGGAGTGAGGAACAAGGTCCTTGGGCCTATTTGTCCATGTGGAGGAATTCAGATTACTTACCTCTCATCCAAATGTAAAGTCGATCACTGGTGAGCTTGACAGCTTCGTCTACAGTACAGTGCAAACTGCCACGATCATGACGTGTGATCGAGAGAATATTGGACTCCATCATCACAATCTCCCCGCCGGATTAATTTATGAAGGAACTCAACCGTATAAAGAACGTACGTGATCGCACATCGCAGGCTCAAACTCAATGCTGAAGTAAGCAGGATCCATTATCTTATATACCTGGCGTTGCGAGATTCGAGATTTTTGGTGGCACAGTTGAGTATCAATCTATCTTAATTATCTCTAAACAGCGATTGCGTTACCATAATCACAATCGAATGGCAGGAGTGAATTCGTATCAAAATCGAGGGAGCGAAAATCCAAGGACCTAAACAAGCATCTCCAAACTTGGTGCCACATGAGATTGCTGGCTCCAGCACTTCAACGCCAAAACAATCTTTAACAGCTGCACAAAAATCTAAGCTCAGCGTCCTGTGATCCTTTACGAATTGCTACATATGCTGATAAGTTAAGGGATCTAGGGCCATTTGAGCCCGATGTGACAGTTTTCTCCGTTTGCCTGTCAGAGGCTGCCTCTTGCCCAGAACGATGCAGGACGTCCAGCGCCTCCTACGATCGAACAGCGTTTTATACTGCTCCTTCATACAGCACCGTACCAAGTTTTGCGGTTCCTTCTTCCATCAAGTGCGAGATTCCCTTTTCAGAGTCCACCCTTGTTGGCCCCTGTGCCAGATCACGCAATCAGGAATTATGATTCTAGACTGGACATCGCTATTTGCACATTACCAATCAGATCTACAACCTCATCAGAGGACAGCTGGCAGGGTGCTGAGGGCATCAGTCATGTGGACATCTGCAGGACAACAAAGAGGATACAAGAAGGGCCAAGCGAAGGAAGCGGCAGGCACAGAGGAGCGTCCTCAGGAATTGGCAAGGGGTTTGTGGGAGCGCTGGATGGGGCCGAGATGAGGAGGCATGTTGTGCTTACTCCCCGTTCTAATCCTACCAAATACCAGCTAGCTGACATTGCCTCTCCCCTCCGATCACAGGCACATCTTACACGATATGATCCTGCGTACAGGGCTTCTGTGGCTCAGGAATTCAAGACATCGTGCCCATTATGTTCCTACAAAGCACCAGCTGCTGGCATTGCTACCTTTATATAAACATGCACACCAGACAAGAGATGATGCTGCATACTGGGCTTCTGTGACTCAGGGATTGAAAGCTTAAAGGCTGAGAGGAGTTAGTGTTCACAGGTGCACACCCATGTCTCTGAGGAGCAAGCCATGCATCGAGCGGAAAGGAAGCTCTGGAAATGGCTTGTTGGACAGACCAGGAGTGTGGAAGCCACACGCAGGCAGAAGAAGGGTGAGGCATCATGCTCTTCCTCTTCGATATTTTGCAGGACCTTTTTTTACATCAAAAGGTCCAAGCATGCGTGTCTGCTGCCAAAATCAAAACTGAAAACTCACTCATAGGCTGTGACTCTCTTTGCAGCGTGTCAAGGGAACCTTTGGGCATTACAGAATTCTCTCAAATGGTTTGAGAAAATTGCTCGTCATCACTCTTTGAATGAGTAAACATTTAAATGTAAAATTCCGCCTGAAATGCGCTTTGCAGGGTGGATGAAGTGGCTGAAGCAGGGAGGTGCAACCCAGCTGGGGAGAGAGAGGGCGCGGCAGCAGGAATGGGACCCCCACTCGGCCTATGCCTTCTACACAAAGGCCACCGCCGGGGGGTCCAGCGGGCATGCCACCACCACCTACAACTGGACAGAGGTGCTCTTCAATCAAGTCAAAAGGTTTTCAAAAGTGTCCTACATTGGATACTGTCATAAATGTGCTTTTATGCGAGCGTGCGCACAAATCGATCATGTCCCTTCCAAGAAACCTGGGTTAGACTGTCAGGCTGAAGGACCTGTAATAGCCCCATGGCATTAAACCCTAGAAAACAGCCAATTCAATTACTGTGCTTTGCTACACATGGTTTAGCTCAAGCTTGACGCGCTGCGCTGTCTTTGTCCAGGACTGGAAAATGAGCGGAATGGGAGGGAATGAGGGTGAGTGGAGCTACAGCTACACATGGACCCAGCACGGACAGCGGGCCAGCACACACTCTGAGAGCGCAAGTAATTGGCAGCAGCAGGCGCTCCAAACTCCAGCAGGTGTGACATCCTAAGGGCACAAACACACAATGCTTCCCTCGTCTGCCATTCGAATCGTTTTTAGATGCTAGCAGAAAGGAAAAAGTCTCCTGAAGATGCACGCATGCAGTATGCTTGATCAACAATAGGTTCAAGATCTATTTTCTCAGCAAGTTGGCAAGAAAGGTTTTCTGAGCTCCTGATTAACTGGCAATCCCTGACTTTGCAATACCATCGCAGCACTCCCACCACAAGTTTTCCATCGTGCGGACCATTGTGCCAATCGGTTCTTCGCATCAATTCTTCCTAGTGACATGCAGAAGTGCGTTGTGCAGATTCTGCGCAGATCAAGAGCCTGCGCGTGCTGGGGCTGAGTCACAGAGCGGCGCTGACATCTGCGGCCTTACAAGAGGCATTTAGAAAGTGCGCGCTGATGTGGCATCCTGACAGGCACCCGGGTCCTACCAAGCGATCGGCCGAGGAAAAATTTAAAGAGGTGCAGGCAGCCTACCAGCTGCTGAAAGCCTCGTGTATCCTGTAGATATAGGCCTTTTTAGATCCTGTAATATTTAGAGCTAGGTCCATTTGCTAGCTGCTTAGCACTAGCGCATATATGTGTAGGCAGCTAGCTTGTCAGGACATGCAGATCAAGTGTTGCCGCCATCAGTCATAGTGGGGATTGCTGCATCTGCATACTATAGTATAGTCACTATTGTGTACACTATAAATACTTCAGCGAAGAAATGTCACAAGAGACATGTGGACTTTTGGCTGCTGTCATGACCATGATCATGATTATGATGATCGTTCGTCCACTTGACATTACACCAGATTCACATGACAGTCCGCTTGCATGTGTCTGTATGAGCCACATGGTGATCATGGTTGGCATGTACAAGCAGAAAGATTTACGTGTTTCCCGATAAGTCATGCGTATGCAGCGCGGTTCAACTTCATGAAACGTGCGATTGTCACAACACTGTATGACATTATTGTCACTGCCGCAACGCAACCTAGGAACCATGCTGTTGAATTCCAATTGCTTTACAGATTCAGTAGACTGTAACAGTCAATCTCCAGATTCCCTCTTGCCACTGAATCTCAATAGAAACTAGGAGTATATTCGTGGGCATGCATTGAAAGCCACCTGCACCACTCGGCCAACTGCGCATCAGCATGCCCGGGTCCACTCTTCTCACTCTGAGAAACAGAACTTGCCTCGCCTCTTTGAAGCAGGGATGACTACCGGATTGTGTGATTCTTCTGTAGTGACGAAAATATGAGCATGACTTTGCGCAAGTACAGCATGCAGTGCAGCAGAAACGCTGAGGATGCCACTGCTTACATGATAGAGCGCTGCAAGGTCCTAGGAGCTTCTCAGCAACTTTCTGCTGCCGGATGTCAATTTCTGCCATGGCACCAGCGCTTCCCACTATTGCCTCGGCTGCGAGTTGGGGCTCTTGATGACCCCAGTTGACCACAATCCCAGAGTAATGAGCCCCAGCACCAGTCCGATCACTGCAGCCTTCTCTGTGTACTGCCCTGTGCGCGCCTGCAGATCTGCGCATTGAAAATAGCAGAGAAAAAGTAAGCCTAAGTGCCAGCTGTGCTTCATGTAGGGCTCTATGATTTGGATGGCACCTCCATGAAACTTTTGTCACAACAACGCCTGTCATCCAGCAAGCTTTGCTCAAGTGCCCCATTCAGTATGAAATGCTGCTGCACCTTTTTAATGTCCCCGACAAAATTGCCAGGACAGCAGCTTTGGTAGAGCATGTTGTTGGGGCGAAGCCCCTTTCTACAGTCTGACTTGAGCATTATTGGCAGATTTTTATTTGTGTGGATTCTCTCGCTGAGACCAATCCGCTACAGTTTCCAGATCGTCAGCTTGAACATTTCAGGCTATTGAGCGCCAATGTGTCTTCTGAGTGTCACCTGACAGGTGCAGCGAGGCTCACCTGACAGCACTTCTCCCAGGTTGCCGCCATTCTGCAGAACTGCGCGGCTGGCGCCTCCGATGGTCGCATACAGCGGCCCCCAGATGGCCATCGCGCTGAGTGTGCCCATCAGGAACGGCTGGTAGGGGAGAGATGAAAGGCCCAGCAGGTAGCTGGAAGCGCTGCAGCACCAATCAAGCAGATGTCAGGAAACCAAAATATTGCAAAAGTGATTACTGTGCATGCAGGTCTAACAATGGGCACGGAAGTCACAGCATTTGCATGAAGAATCGCTTGGTGAAAACAAGATGCATTAAGAAGGTGCATAAAGCAGTGGATCTGAAATCTCCACGACTCAGGCAACCTCTGTCCTTGCCTAGTGCTCTGGGATGTATTGCCCTTGTATACATGTTTCCTTCAAAGCAAGCAGTCTATTGGAAATCTCAGAAAAGTACGATCGGGACACCACCGGAAGTAATTGCCAAGACATAGGAGGTTTCCACCATGTAGAACCGAGTCCCTTTATGCTGATGCATGTACCCCGAGTAGAGGTCATCTAGTTCATGAAGGCCAGCAAATTACATAACAGGGCAAGGGGCGTCAACACGGTAACAAGGGATGAAAGGGGTACCTGAAGGGTACGACAGGGGTCATGCGCAGAGCGAGCACGGCCGAATACTGCTGCCAGAAGCCGCCCTTCTCCACACTCGCCTGCACTCGCGCCAGCGCCTGCTGCGCGGCGTTCCCTTTGCCCCCAGATGACTCACCTGTAGTCAACCGTGTGTCATACACTTGCTGCTTTTATTTTTTTGATAATATCAGTGTCATTAGCATTGCCATTGACCTCACTTGAAAGCCACCTGTACATGCTTGGGCAGGTCATCACTCATCTACGCAATCTGTAGCGATGTAGACTCAAAACATGAACTGCTCACATATCCGCCTCAGGGACTGTTGGTGTGCATTTGCTTTATACATCAACACATGCACGTCCAGTGAGGGGTCTGTAAGAAGGGCAGATTTGCATCGGAGCACAGCTTCTTTCAAGCGAATGTCTCTGGTACACCATCAAATTCTCCTCTTGTACATGGTGTCAGCTGCCATGCATGCAATTCTCCCGAGCCCCTTTTGTGAGGGATGACTCACCGCCAACCTCGCTGTCTATGATACGCTCTGCCAACTTGCGGCCCAGCCCCTGAGCCACTGTGAACGCTATTGACGCCGCCAGCGTTGCAGCTACAATGGTACATGCAGCGCCCTGTGACCAGAAAATTGGACTCTGAAGGAGAAGCCAAAGAAGTAGAATTAGAGAAGGTAGAAAGACACATGTAGTCTAATGCACGCAACAACAATGGCAACGACATATTTGTGCATGAATATCATGCAAAAGCTGCAGCCACCAAGATATAAGGCGGCGAGGCCGGAAGGTGCTTGAGCCTGAGTTGACAGATGCATACACAACAATGCTGTTGAACAGAAGCCCCTGCACGGGCGGGGGAAAGGCAACATGCTGTCTCTTGAGGGTCACAGGGAAGCGACACGTATGTAGGACAGGAACGGTGCTTCCCACCTCGACAGGCCCAAAAAGCAGGCCGCTGGCCAGAGCCAGGGGCTGTGTGGGGAAGAGGGGTATCATCTCACAGCCCACAACAGTGACCACGAAGAGTGCTGGCCCCCATGGACCGAGCTCATGCACTTTGTCCTGCACATCACAAAGTAAATGGCGTCTCAGCATGAAAATTTTTGCCTTGCAGACATCCTCCAGGCAATAGCGTTGTAAATGTACAAGAGGGCACAAAGACGTCTTCTTGTAAGAACATAGTACTCGGATAGCATCTTACAGGGAGAGTTGCCTTTCGTGTTTTACAGAGTCCTCCTTTGTCAGTGCACATCCTGCTAGCCCTACTAAGCAAATGTGGGAAAGATTACAAATCCAAGCATGCATGCCCACCAGGAAGCTGGAGAAGAGGTCCAGTGGCAAGAGCTCAGACGCCTGGGCATCGCTGGGATGCAGGAGCGCTGCTATGCTCACAGCCGCGAATCCCGCTGCTCGAGCAACATTTCTCGATTGATGAGCATGCAAGATACTAATCCCATAAGAAGAATGCGATCTGCTCAGATCTGCCTCTTCTGTACACAATCTGTGTCTAGACGCTCCAAAGCTTTCCTGGTCGTGCTTTACTGAGGCTGAAACTGGCTCGCTAGCATCAACGAAAGCCCTGCTTGCTGATCTGCATGTTCTGAGTCGTGCTGGGCGAGACACTAGGTGCACAAAGCATGCTCTGCTGTCGTGGGACAGATGCGACCCGCTGCAGCTGAGAGCTCCGGATGACCGAGCATGTGCGTCCATGATGCAATTGAAATAAGTCAAGTATCTAGAAGTACTTAGTGTAGTCTGGAAGAAAAGGTATCTTTGGGTGATTCCGAACAGCATCGACAATTCTGGGGCACAGACCTTTAATGGTGACTCAGTGGGGAATGCAGCCAAATCGTGAGGCCACGACGGCAGATGCGCCTCGGCCAGAAGCTGTGCATGCATTGCGATGTTGCGAGATGGAGCCAGGATGGTTACATGGTTCCTCTTCATGCATTTACATTTTGGAAGCTGTTCACTCGCTATTTGTATTGAGACAGTCCGGATCGCATATATGGGCATGCATCCTGACCAAAATCATGATCGATCGAGCCGATATCGAGCCTAGGCCCCGTGGGTTCGCGGGCCCCGGCCGTCCACTTCCAACTGGACAGGCCTTTGCACAGCACAGCACAGCAAAATCTAGCACGGCTGACAACCTTGTCTCCAATATACAACACATCTCTATGCCCAGTAAAGTGTCCACCATGGGAGTCTCACTGCGAGGGACTCAACCGAGCAAGCTGAGCATGTCATGAGCATCACCATTGACCGGCAGGCCTGTAGTCTAGCAGGAGCCTGAGCCCTCCTGCCTTGCGGCCATCTCTGCGCTAGTACATTACGGCAGGAGATAACCTGGTGTAATCTCAACAACACTCCCCCTTGCGGAAACCAAGGAGAACTTGTTAATATTAGCGGCGCTGCGGCTGCATTGCCTAGCAGCTAGAGGCGGCCACGCGAGCGAATGTCGCCGGCCAGTCGTGCATCGCGTTCCTTCTCGTACTGCCGCAGCTCCGAGCGCTTCAAAAAGTCCACCTTGTCCAGATACTTGTCGCCGCTCTTCTTGTACGCCTCCAACTCCTCCTCCACCTGAAGAAGTAACGGAAACTAGCATTGGACGCGCAGAATTCAAGGGAGACATTGAGCAATCACTCAGCACAAACGTTGACACGCTGATAATTTTACCCGCTTCCTTCCTGAGGGTAAAAATAAAGAAAAGAGCAGGATGATAAGCTGACGCCATTCTTATCTTCACGGAGGTAAAACACCATCTGAACACGGAGGAGAAACGCGCACAGCATGAAAGCAATGGCAGCACTCTCCACACTTTGCTTTGCAGACACGTGCCTGCTTTGCCAAGCTTCGAGAGCGCGGCTACCATCAACATGAAGCATTGCTTTGCCACATCTGTGCCCCATCTTAAAGGGCACAAACACAAAAGTCCCAGAGCAGCTTTCAAGACCGCCTATGAACGGAATGCCAATATATAACAGGTATGGATAGGGACCGCGCCTGGGTGTCGCTCTGTTTGAAGGTGCTCCAGTCGGAGCGGCTCTTGTCCAGGACATTGACCTTCTTGGCAGCTTGCAGCGACGCCAGAACAGCGTCCAGTCCCGCCTGGTTTCTTTTCTCCTTCTCAGCTTCTGCCTCGGCTGCAGCCGCCAACACCGAAACCTGCCTCGTCATCTGCGACACGCCAGGTATGTACTGCGTCAGTATTTTCGCATCCTTGCACTTGCTGATTGTGGGGGTGGGAGTACCATATACTGTGTGACTGCATTGTCCTGATTCGGTGGACCTCTGGATGCCCGTAATGGCATCACAGAAGCAAGGTGCCACTTACCCCGCTACAGTATTCTCAGCCTCTAATGCAGAGTTTTAAGCTGCAAGTTCTGGAGTAATTTAATGTCAGAGCAGCGAGGATTCAAGTGCGGGATCCCAGCAGGATTCAGAATTGAACTAGCAGGCGATTGGAGACCTTGGGAGCTTAATAAGTTGAGGTTCAGACTGGGCGCACCTCTATGTTCTTGCCCGCAAATCTGCGAGTCTCCGTAACGGCGACTTTGCCATTAGCGGATGCAGAGGCTGCCGCCTTTGCCGCCGCCATTGCAGCTGCCGCCAGTGACACAGCCGGCTTTGACTCTGACGCCTGCACCTTCACATTATCAGTACTCTGGCGTTAGCACTATTGCTATTGCTATTGCTGTTACTATTTCTATTGTTTATTCTCCAGCTCAGAGAGATCTAGGATCTGGGTACGTCCAGCAGCACATGCATCAGAAATCTCCATTTGTGCGGTCATGGCACTTCCTTCACACGGAGGTCCAGCAAGTGAACAACCCATTACGCGCAACGCTGCAGCAATTTGCAGATCTTGACGGCAAGCCTGCATCTACAACAACTTTAGAGGGACTTGTAAGAGTATTCGGAGCCCATGCTGAGCATTCTCACGAAAATTCAGGTGCTGACCTGTGTGCTGGACTGTGGCTCGCTTGTAGGTGGGCCAGCCTCTTGTCTGTGGCTGCCCCCTTCAGTTTCTGCAACGCTGGGCGCTTTCTGCAAAGGGCCAGCTGGTGCAGGGCTGTCAGACTTGCTCCCTTGTGATGCTCCCTTGAACCCCAGCTGGAGCATCCAGTTCTGCAGTACAGCACAAAATTTCAATGCACATGAGAGTGTTTCTCAATCAGCGTGGTTTGCACATAGGCACTTCATCTAACGGTGACTTTGGTGCTAAACGGAGCTGTTATGTCAAGCTCAATTTGGGCCATATCTCTTAGGCCCCATTTTCTCAGGTGATCCTCTAGATATGGCGGACTAAATAGTTGTGTGTCATATTCCATAGCAAGGCAGGTTTGAGGTCTGCTCACCCTGTTTTTGTCCTCTTTGGGTGCCCCTTTGGGAACGGGTCGGCAGAGGGCACCCCAATCATTCCCACCCCTGGCAGGGGCTTTTGGTGGGTTCCCAGAGCTTGAGGCTCCTGCTGAATCGCTACCTCTGGCTCCTGAGGAACCTTGCTGCAGCTGGTCCCAGAGTGCAGTCACCTGCAGCCATACAATTGTCTCAAAGCATCTCCCAGGGAGGGTGGCAGAGCATCGGTGTTGGCACAGCAATGCCTCTGACCTTGGCTTTTTTGGTGGCTGCCTTTGAGTGTGGGACGATTTCTCGCTGTTCTTCTGCGTCTGCATCGTCATCTTCGTCTGCAACGTCCTCCCCTGGTGCGATCTGGCCGCTGTTCCGCTTCGATCTGCCACCAGCAAGCTTTGCCTTCTTCCCATTGGCATCCTCCTTCTCTGCATCTGGATCCCTGAACGCAGCAAAAAACAGTTGTGATGATGAGACAATGACAGCGACAATTTGCACTTGGCATTAAAACACTCCATGCTTATCAATAATACACTGTGCAGAAAGAAGATATCATTGCCTGCTTGGATCATAGTCGTCATCCTCTTCATCTTCTGAAGGTAAATCTGGGGCGTTTACAATGTTTGCCATTGCTTATGTTTTGATATGATAGTCCCAAGTTAAACAGATCAGTGCGATCAAGATCTAAAATTCAATAAAACCATTCAACACAACCAGCACAGAAACGAGCACATAAGTTGCTACTCAAGAAGTCCAGTATTGCTGTGGGGTACAGGACAATTGCAGAGCTTGCGCAAGAATATTGTCCGAGCCCTGCCGCCGTGGCAGGTGAGTCAGTGGAACCATATCCAGCTTTGATCACAAGATTGCACAACAATGCAGGAAGCTTGAAATGCTCTCAAAGCATTGCAATCTAATTTTATATATTATCTCATGCACATAACATAAGCTGAAGTATCCAAGCAGCAGCGATTTGTGGAAGCATCATAGTACTGCTTTGCAGACAGCAGTATGTTTCAGGGGGCTCTGACGTCACATCGTGGATGTGGAACTCTTCCATCATGTATTGCAACTGGTCGGAAACGAAACATGCGGTTGCACGTCATGGCGGGGCAGGGCTTTGGAAAAGTCCAAGAAAAACGGGAGACTCCTGTCAAGGTAGGTCCAACAAGGTGCAGAATTACAATCTTGAGGCCTGATGAAGGCAGCAAATACAATTAACGCACACTGATCGTGCTGTGAGTACCGACAACGTTTCTAACCAAAAAGTGGAGCACTGCACCATATAGGAGGAACGACCTGTTGTCTCGCGTGAATGTGCAGGAGGGAAAAAAGGGCAAAAAGGCACAGCGTAAGCCAAAGGAGGCCACGCAGCAGAAACCAGCGCCGAAAGAGCAGCGCAGTATCGAGGAGCGGTTTCTGACCAAGTCAGAAGCCAAGGCCAAGGGCGAGGATGAGCCGGCAGTCGCCTTCCAGAAACGCTTGGAAGCTCTGAAGCGCGACTCTCGCGCCAAAATGAAGGTGCTCAGCCGACGCACTCGCCCCCTGGTCAGCTATCCAATCTCTGTGCTTTCTATAGAAGCTGACCACACAATGAGATGATTCCAACGAGGTCTGCCACGTGCAAATCGATCTGAGAAACAAACGAATATCCTTTGGATTTCATCTCTTGGGGCCTTCAGCTGCTGTCTGCATCACGGCCCACGCACCCGCACACTCACTTATTTGGACAGGCAGATGCATGCATGCGAATGTCAGCATGCACTGTGCACGGGCTTATTTTCGAGTCTGTTGTCTCTTTCATGTGCACATGCAGGCGGCATGCTGGAAGCGGCCTAATCAAAGTTGGCTTCACTTATTTTCGAAGAACATCAGACAGGCTTTGGAGGTCACTTAGGTCAAGCGTCTCCATCTTGTGATTGTTCTAAACAGCAGATGTCTGCCGTGCGCAGGAGAGGGGTCCGTCTGCAGCTGAGGGTGGAGGCCCCCTGAGCATTCTGGATGCGTCGCCGGATTTCTCTGCACCTCCCGCGGCTTCTTCAGGTTCTAGTGGCAGGCCGCAATCGCCGCGACGGCCGTCAGCCGACAGCCGACGCGCCGAAGAGAGCGCTGAAGAGGAGGCCGGCTTTGGCCCTGGACAGGTGGCGCACCCTTTCAATTTTGCTGGATGTCAGGGCGCAACCTTATTCTTCAAGGGGCACTTGATTCATCAGCACACCTTGTTGCTGATGAGTGACTGTTGGCTTTGCCCCGTAACGCTCTGGGTGGAGGCTTCTTATCAGCAAGCAATGCAGGGATGTTGCTAGGCATGCATTGGACTGACCTGCAACCGTGGATCCTCCTTCAGCGCCTGCTGTGTCCAATTCGCTTGAATAGTCCTTCAACGAAGTGTTACCATAAGTCTCGTGTTGTGAAGGATGATGCACATAAAGTATTGCGTGGGATGCATCTTAATTATAATAGGACCTGCTGCAGTTTGTTCTGGGGGCGGGCGCGCTCATCCTGGCAGCGGTCTTCGCAGTCACCAGCTTCAGTGATCTGGGCGGCGGCCCTCAACAGTCCCAATCTAGCGAGCAGGTATTCTCTCTTAACCTGCCCCAACAAGATGAAAACTGCAGTCCAGCGCATGTGGCACAAGTGGCCTTCCTGATGGCTTTGTTGTGCATTTTCCCTGTTACTTTATGTTATGGAGTGTTTTCTAAGTGCATTCTCTTTTCTCTGCCCATCTATCAGTAGATGTAGTGATCCTTCAGGTGTATACAGTAGGCTGGCGCTCCCCTCAGAAGCACAACTTGAGAAATTGATTATATTATGTTGTAACCCTTAGGAGCGCAAGTTGGGAGATCAGGAGAGGAAGGACTTGGAGAGGGAGGTTGCTGAGCTGGAGGCGCAGCTGAGCGGGGGGATTGCTGACTCATCCACCCTTCGGCGCGCGGCCGGGGCGTATGCTGCGCTGGGGGACAGCGCCAAATCAGGCGCTGCCCTGGAAAAGCTGACTGGACAGGACCCCAGCGACCTGGCCGCCTGGCAGGCTTTGGTGAGCCCCTGTTTCTAATGTTTTATTCTATGAATGCACCTGACAAAACTGGGTCAAAGCAGATTGCATTTGCAGTCAGAGTGCTGCTGATGCATTGCATGACCCCACATGCGCATGTGTTGAAAGATCAGGGATTATAGAGATGTGGCCTGTGAGCCACCAGGCATTGTTGCCGAAAGATTTTATTATATTTTGCCTTGTCGGGTATCAGAGCCTTCCCAGGTTGACTGGGTAAGGGAAGGTCTTTTGAGATGCCATCTGCATGGGTCCACATCAGCACAAGCTGCTCATAGGAACCTGTGCTGATGGCAACCTCAAGGATCTTGACACTCAGCAAAGCTGTGTTAAGCTTACATATGTTCTCTTGCACCAGGCTTTTTTGAGCTTGTGTGTCAATGGGAAGAATTCTAGGACCTGCTAGCAAGTGATACAGATACACTTATAGACTGATATAGATACAGCCAAGCATGTGTCCTGAATTGAGCACTGACTGTCCTGATACTTTGATTGCAGAAACCAACCAACAACCCCCTCCAAGTGTCGATCACTCAGGACAAGCAGGGAAGGCACCCTGAAGCTGCGATATTAATTGTCAACTGGAGCTTTTCTGCCATGTTCAAACAACAACTGTGCTGACTGTGCAGGGAGAGGTACGCAGCGGGGCGGGGGATTTCAAGGGGGCGGTGGCAGCATACAAGCGCGCAGCAGCGGAGGCTCCCGAGCCAGATTTGACGCTGATGCAAGGGCTAGCTGAGGCATTAGTTGCGGATGGGCGCCAGCAGGAAGCTGCTGCGTACCTGCTGGAGCAGCGAAAGCTGGCGGAATCCGGCAAGGGGCTGGACGCTGTGAACCTCGACCTCCTGCTCGGGCGGGTGAGCTGTTATTTTCCGCCTCCAAATGGCATGAAATCTAATTTTGTAAGAAAATGTGTATCCAACCCCAGTTAATCCGTCAGGAGTTGACAAGCTGCTTGCTTGTCAAGCAGTATGGTCTTGAGAGGACTGTTGTCAACGCTGTAACGCTGTGCATTTCATGACAGAGAACAATGCAATGCGACTGGGCAACGGGGAAGTGCTTACTTTTAAAGTACACAGTCCGAAATGTAGGCCCTGAACACGTAGAAAATGGCTTGTCAATGCCTCATTGGGTAATGCTGGAGTGTGAGAATTTCATGTATGTGACTTTGCAGGTGTACACAGAATGGGACAGGCATGACGCAGAGGCGATGGAGGTGTATGACCGGATCATCGACAAGAACCCGTCGGACTTCAGAGGGTATCTGGCAAAGGGAGTGCTCCTCCGCAGGGAGGGCCGCAAGGGAGATATGCAGCGCGCATTCCTGCAGGCCAGATATAACGCATCCCCTGAAGCCATGCCGATCCTGGACAGAGTCATTGGGAACACGAATGGCCGGTTATGAGCTGCTTCTTCTGCTGATGGCACCGCATTGCTTATTGGCAGATTGAGCAGAGAAATTTCTTTAGAACTTTAATCAAATGGTTTGCAAACGTCATTTCTTCGTTGAGTGGTTCTCAATGCGCCTCCAGAAGAGTGTTCGCCCATTCTTTCAAGATCATAAGCACAATAAGAATTTGGACGGTGTAAAATTCGTCTGTTAACTCCTGACCTTGAGACAAAAAATTCCCACACAACGGGCATGAGGTAGTGGTACAGTAATTGCACACAAAGAACTACATTAGCAGGCAATCAAGGTATTTCTTGGGTTGCTGCTTCTTCTGCTGGGTCTGGTTTCTTATGCTTTCTGACATGCTTAGACGAGACCTCGGAGTCATAGCCCCGCTGTCTTCAGGCTTCTCACTGCTGTCCACATATTTGCTGGCTTTCCTGTTGGCCTTCTTGTCCGCTAGCTCCACTAGATATGTGAACACTGCGAACACAAACACCTGCCTCTGCTAGCCAGCACTTCCATTGTCTGCGTCCATGACACTAAATGCAGTAGCCCAAATCCGCTCAAGAAACCAGCAATGCAAGCATGCATTTTCTAGCCAAGTCCACGGCCGGCGACTGGCCTCAACTCTAGATTGTTGGACATCATTGTAGGCTTCTCATTGCACTCCGCCAAAATTTGCATTGCAGCTTTAGTATTTTGTCATCGCAACTTTAATACAGTACTCAACTTAGCACGGGAATTTTTAAAGAATGATAGATGGGAAGCCTACCGGATTCAACGTTCAGGTCCTCTCTGACACAGCCGCGATACAGGCGAAGGTTGAGACGGCGCGCCATGGCTTCAACTTCCTCGCTGGACACCGCAGACTGCTCGATCAAGTCCACCTTGTTCTGTAACAGCGCCATTGCAACGTCACCACACTCGTCCAACACCTGCATGTAGTGCATGCATATTCAATATTAAATTTGAAGTCTATCCTTCAAAAATCCAAGGGGAACAAAGTTGCAGCAATCATTGCCAGGGAAACCCCTGCACCTCCAGAGAGAGTTGCACGTGGTTGCGGCAACAGTTTCTTGCGAGCTTTGCGCACAAACCGCCAGAGGATAGCTGCTGATCTGAGAACAAAGTGTCGCGCACATGTAAAACCTTGACATCATGGTCGCACAAGACATGTGCACAATCTCTGATCGAAGAGACAGAGTGGCAAACACTGCTCATATGCAAATGGTGCGATGATTGACGGGAGCTAGCAAGTTGAGGCCCTCACCTTGTCTCTCCAAGCAGGCAGTGCCTCAAAAGAGGCTCTGTCAGTGGTCGAGAAGATGAGGACAGCTGCTTCAGCGCCTACAAGCAGTTCATTCACCCTTTTTTTGTATTCCATTGCTTGTAGATCGAAAGCAAGTGTGCGAGTCCATGAGTGGCCATGCTTGCAGTGGCAGGCAGGCTAGCGAGTGCACCTTTGTAGTAAGAGCGTGTGATCGAAGTGAAGCCCTCCTGCCCGGCAGTGTCCCACAACATCAGCTTGACGTCTTCAGAGCCGACACGCTGCACCTTTTCCATAAAGTCCACGCCCATAGTCTTTGTGTACTCGTCGCTGTATGTTGCCCTGCGTCTCGCACAGTCTGTACTAAGATGACGACTGCGACATCAAAACAGCGTTCATGGTTTGTTGCTAGCCCCGTAATGTCGTGTATGATGCGGGGAAGCACATCGTGTATGTGCACCTGCAAAACTGTTTTATGAGGCAGGTCTTCCCCACGCATCGACTGCCCACCACCAACACCTTCATTTCTCTTTGTAACTGAAGCATCGTGACAGGACCTGTAATATGTTAGGATTTCACCAGTTTGAGACCCCGGAATGAAGCAAAGACTAATGCATTTGCAAAAGGTGATCGATGCTGCAGGCTCTTTGAAAATAGAACATCTCAGTTGGCTCGGGAGTTATTCTCCCAACATTTTTGTAGAAACGACAAAATCGGGTTTCTGTCCTGGTTTAGTGACTGGCGAGACTCCAATCAGAAGTCCTTCGCTTTCGATGACGGTTTCATGTGAAACCGCCGAGAAAATGGAGGGAACGCCAGAATCTGGAACTGGGCAAAGTTGATGGCAGAGCTTGAGAAGTCACAATTGGATTCTTGCTGATCCCAAAGGTTAACACTTTCCGCTGCGCATGTAGCAATAACATCATTCCATCGAAAACTAGGACTGTATAAGCAGTGACACACGGCAAGTTGACAGACAGTCTCTGGGATGGGAGCTTCTGATGTGTCGAGTGAGGTCTCCTCTGGTGCTACCAGCGCCAGCAACAGCGACACGGGTGTGTATCACATGATGCGCTTGTTGTGCTAGCCCGTTTTCTATGCGGCACAGGCTGGGAGAGCCTCTGCCTGCTCTACCAGCCTCTGAAGCTTTTGGCTGTGGAAGTCGTTTGGAAACTGGTTCATGTCAGTGAAAGATTGGTCATTTTCTTCCGCAGATGTGAGGCAGAAGGCCAGAGAACTTGACCGGGATGGATCCCTTCCACCTCCTAGCAGATCAGAAGCAGCTGCACAAGGCGATGCGGCCACTGATGCTTCTGCTGACCCACCGAGGGAGAGAAGCCAGTCAATCAGGTAACATGGCGTCAGATCGGCATTGTACTTCAGACTTTTTCTTTTACACCAGAGTTGTAATACAGAGATAAGGAGCTATTCCCACCTCACTCGTTACTGAGGTTTGTCCTTCAAGTGTGGGGACTTGATCAATAGCTCGGAGGATGGCAGCGACACATCACGGAGAAAAAGAAGGAAAAAGGAGAAGAAGGAGAAGAAAGACAAGTCACTGAAAGTTAAGAAAAAGAAGAAGAGCAAGAGCAAGGACAAGGACAAGAAAAAGAAGCGGAAGTCAGAGGGAAGGGACAAAGACAAGGGGCCTGTGCAGCTTTCCAAGGTAATTGCTGGCAGATGTAGTTGTTGGCAATCATTTGCATGCCTGTGTTCTATATTGTCTCGAATTGCGAAGCCATCTGCGTGTGTGCCTGCTCTAAATTTTTTTTGTGCACCTGCAGCATCTTCATGGAGATGGAAAAAAGTACAGCGTCATATCTGGGAAGAAGGTGCGTGGTTTCAAAGAGTTGTGCACAAGCAAAAAATGCACGATGCCCGCTAAATATACTGCTACACTGTTTTTCTCTTCATGGGTGGAAAGATTTGAGTGTGTGAAATTTTGGATTTGCAGATACGCCTTAAGATTGACAAGACAAAGGAGGACATCGAGGCAGAGAAGAAGCGGAGAGACCTGCTGGCCTCTTTGAACGAGATGTATAACTGAGCAGCTGCAGCATTTACAATCCTGCCTAGCTTCAAGGCTCGCTAATCAGCTGGATTCCTTGCAGACATTTTTAGCAGATATGCCAACTCCTAATGCACCTGGCAGTCTTGCAAGTCTGTCTGCTCTCTCCACATTAGTCAATGGCTTTGTGTGACCTCCACCTCAAAATACATGTGTCGGTGACTGCAGCATCTGGCTAGCGCCAGGTGATTCTAATTGGCCAGTGTGGAAACTTGCTGTGCCAGTATGCCACTCCATAGCTGCGAGGAGCACATACCACAACAGCAATAAGCATCATTCTTTAAGATTTAAACCTCGCTGCGACATTTGTGACTTACTCAAAGGAACTGTGACTTGGTGCATGATCAATTGGCAGTCTTTCAGAGCAACTGCAATACAATGCAATGCAGGAAGAGCAGCGATCTACTGGTGTAAGGTCCTCTGCGCATCATTGAAGTCCTTTCCAGCGTAGGACAGCCGCTGCAAGCCAGGCGCAATTCCGAACTTGTCCTGCGCGCAAGAATCCTCGCATGCCTCATTATTATCGTTATTATTACATGGTCGGCAAACCCAAAGCCAGAGGCCATAGGGCATTCTCACGCAGAGCGTCTGCAGCCACATCTGCGGGGCCTACAGTAGTCTGCAGCCTATGTTTGCATGCACAGTAACACGGCAACTTTGAATGCCAGTATTATCTCATGCCGTGACTCCGTCAATGAGAACAGCAGTCCCAGGGATTTCAGCTGGCTGGACTTCACTGCCACTCAGAGAGGACCATGATCAGAAGGTCAAAAAGAAAATTGGCAGTTGTGGTCTAGACGCACCGCTATCAAACGCTGCAAGTCCACAATGCGGATTGCTGGACTAACTGGAAGCTCAAAAGATGTCAATTCTCCACCCTGCAACCCCCCTCATATAGCTGGAATCGCTCTGGGATACTTTTGCATGGTTGACTCCCAATCTTTTCAACAAGCTGGACTTTGGTCATTTTCAAACGCCTTGCATCTGCACAAAGAGGATACATACGACCACACGCACCTGTGCGTTGACACTGTCTGACTCAAACTTCAATGTGATCAGATCTTTGCTGATATGCTGACTTTCGTCTTGTTGGGAACCTGTCAAGCATCAAGAGGTCACCCCGGTGGCCAGTCATGCGGTAGAGGGATTTGGTGCTTCTGCCCTAGCCTATTGACTCTCACTGGGCATTATTGCTTTCCTCATTTGCATCGCCTTCAAATCATCATATTACTGCAAACCAGAGGGGCCTGGTAAACTGCACACCATGTGGGATACCACTGGTGAAAGCTGTGCGCTTGTCCTTTTCTGCTTGCTCTGCACTTGGCTCGTACATTCTCTTCCACTCTGTCGCATGCCAGCAATTCATTCAAGCATTGGAGAGGCACTGAAGCATGGACAAGTGTTGGTAGAATACTCCTAGAAAGTTACAAAAGTATAGAAAATTGTTGGGAGGGCGAGGGAGAACCGGAGAGCTGGCCACCATCCTGTTGCATGACTGGCCTGTACTTTTCTACTGCAGAATAAAATGGGTAGTTGTTGCTGGGAACGTCAATGAAGCCTGTCGTTCCTGCAAAGGCAAAACAAGTGGTCTTTTTGGCTTCTGCTTGTTGTTCTGAATACAATAAATCACATGTGCAGTGCCTCTGTTTGAACTCACTAGAACACTTCTTGAGTTTTAGAATGAGTAAAACTCGAAAAAGCTCACCTTGAGTTGGAATCGGAACCGACATAATTGACTGGGGATTCTGAGGTGCAAATTCATCGATGTTGAGAGTACGCAGCTCTCGAACCTCTTCCTCATTCCATACGTTTAGCACAGCGACCATTCTGTTCGTTTCAGGACGGCTTTTGCGAGTTGTAATCTTTCACCGCCACTCAAGCCAAATAGAACTGGTCAAGGAGCCTAGACTTGCTCGAATTGCAAGTCTCAGCGGAATTTTGATCTCTAGATGTCTCCTGCCCGTCTGCGTAACGCCATCGTAACGCCCCTAATTTCATTTGTATCCTGGCAACGGCATAATCTGCAAGATGCGATGGAAAATTTTCATCTCGTCGCACTTGATGTATGCGGATTAAACCAGTAGATGGGAGTAGTTTCGCACTCATGTTGAACTATGCAGCAATCAAAGCTTACACACCCGGTGGGATTTGAGGAATCGCTGATGCCAGGCAGTGGCACCTGTATTGCCGTGAAGAGTTTCACAGCTCTTTGTTCCTCCTGTTCGTTTCAAGGGCTCCACTCTTGCTGTAAAAAGCAACACTGCATGTCATCCCCTCTACAACCTACAAAACTGTGCCGTACCGATGTGGGGACAATTATTTGCACAACCTCTTCATGCTTCAACAGCAACGTGCCGCACACATGCCAACCCCAAATACCCAAGGTTCCTCTCAAACACTGACACCTTGTGTAGAACGCACAGATCCTTCACTTGCGATCTCTGCACTGCATGCACATGCACAGCTCAAGGATCTGTTGTGGGCGCTTATTTTTCTGTATATTTAATGTGCTTTATATCTTATAGAGGCCTGCACGCTCGCAAGAGACCCTATTGCCCCCAACGGCAAGGCTCGGCGTCTAATCAGTATCAACACAGGATTGCCCTGAAGTGTTTTATACTGGCCGTCTCGAGCCGATTTGGCTGACTGCTTGCAGGAGTGCAAGGGAGCTGAACTGAGCTGCAAGTTTAGAGTGCGGCCAGGATGGTGTCTGCACTGCTGACTGTGAAAGCACCTCCCTCCTCAAGGTTCAACTCCTTCACCTGCGAACGTGACAGAGAGCAAACATCTGGTCACTACTGTGCTGTGCTAAGCTGGCAAACACGGTGCTGTGCAAATCATGACTGCCTCGCCATGTTGATACCACAGTCACGCACTTGACAATCCAATTGCAAACCTAGAGTTAGAGCCTCGCGAGGACTGGACTCCCGTTGCTGTATTGTCAGGGCATCAAACCGCATGAGCCAGATTTTCCACAAATTCAAATTGAGATTTTGCGGGAAAGTGTGAGCAGTGACTCACCACGCCGTCATCTGCCAGCAGGGCGAATCTGCGCGAGCGGATGCCCAGCCCCTTGTCTGACAGGTCCAACTCCGCGCCAATTGCCTGCCACAACACAAATACTCTCAGTTTATTGTCTAAACTGACCCCACCCCTGAGCAGCTTATCACAATATTCTTTCGCATGTGCTACGGGCCAGGAGTGTGAAAATGCTTGAGCCGACAGTGTCCATGTCTAGGCTGACGTGAAACCTGTAGCGCGTGAAATCTGCCAAGTCCAAGCACGATCCCAGACATTTATGGGCAGGCTGCTGAGAAAACCACTCCGCCACCCACGGCAAGTACCTCAACAACCCAGGCGGCGCAGCTGCCAAACATATGTTTCCACAAGCAATTGCCCATGGCGTTCAAACACTGCTGAAAAGGGATCCACGTGCATGTAGGATGCAGATGACAGCGCAAGGTTTCATGCCCATGCAGAATCTTAGTTCCGAGCACTGCACCTGGCTGAACAGTGCAACAGCTCACAAACAAGCAGCAGCGTGGTTTCAAGGACTGGAATTGGTTGCGCATGCAGCCTTCTCGGCTGCGCCGCTTACCTAGTCAACTAAGATGGTTTTATGTTCAGGTGTTGAGTGTTACCAGCATTACTATCATTATTATTAATACATTCACACCTCCTCTTCCAAGCCTAAGGACTATGTATCTCGAGCACAGCCTGTATAAATGCTTTCACTCTTTTTGGTTTTCGGTGCTGGAGTGTACCTTGGTGAAAATGGCGCTGCCGTCCGCGAGCATAAGGATCTTGTCGCCAACATCCACGCTCTTGCTCCACGCGTCCATCACAAAGGCATCGTTGACCGCCACACATGCAATCGTGTCAACGCCCTTTGCCTTGATCTCTTCCGCCTTCTCCACGAAGCCGGGCAGGTGCTTCAGGCTGCAAGTCGGGGTGAATGCCCCTGGCACTGCCAGGATGACCGTCTGCACCGACACATTCAGAGAAATCAGAATACTGGTTGTAAACAATTATTTTGGGTGCTGTTTACCATGACCAGTGTGGCACATCGCTTCCAGCTGTGTTAGGGCTGATCCAATGACAGACACAGGCAGTCAGTCAGACCACATTGATTCTAGCCAACTCAGGGCTGATCCCCTGGCAGGCACAGGCAGTCAATCAGATTACACAGCTTCCGGCTAATCTCAGAGCTGATCCAATGCCTGACTCTCATTCTGAGAGTAAGTGCCGAGCACGGCATCTAAACACTCTGACATAAGACACACGGTAAGATCATTCTGCCAATAGAGCTGCAATCCAGTACGGCAAATAGACAGGGAAAGACAAACACACACACACACATCTCAGCGCTCTGCCTTGTGTGTCCTTGCGTCAGTTCTGGTATGAATTAAACACACTCCTGGATGGGAGCACTGAATCTCTGCTGATGCTAGAGGTCGCAAGCTCGTTTGCTTTATCACTGGGGACAGCTAAAAGCATGACCGGATGCACCACGAGGAAGGGCCCCGGCAGATGTATGCTTCATTGTCAGTGCTATACTTCTCGCAGTGCTCAGAAAAGCAGAGAACTTGCCTTCTTGCCCTTTGTGAGCTCCTCAACGCTGATCTCCTGCATGTTGTTCTCCTTATCGAAGTAGTTGAGCTTGATGTCGCCTGGCAGCTGCAAGACACGAACACAATTCGAAACACTCTCCATAGGCTTGATCACCTGACTGCGGCTCAAATCAATTCAAGTCATACTATACGCCTTTGTGCACCCTTGGCTACTTGGTAATCCTCCTGACATTGTTCAGGTGAGTAGGATGACCCAGATTGCCACTTTCAGTTGATCTGGTGTTCGGTTTGGTACCTTGTCGCCGACTGCCAATGCCTGCGTCCTTGCCGACAGTGACCTCGAGAGCCTTCCACTCCGGATCTGTCAATCAGAAGGCACATTTGATCATGGGGCGTTGACACAAGCCATGCTGGCAATATGATCGATTGGCAATGTCTCCAAAAGAACAGACAGAACTGCACCCAAGTAACCGACTACCGCAAACCTTATTTAATCCAAGAAAAGAAGCAAGGGCTTCACAGAGGTATACATCAGGCTTGGGCTCGGCACTCTCCAGGATAAGACAGTCACATATTTTGGAGCAAAATGCACTGAGATACTGATAAACGGCAAACTGCCAGAGAATCATACATCCAAGCGCCACCAGTCTTGCAGTGCATGAGTCATACCTTTGTGGGGACAGTGACCCTCCTCTGCCCTAGCAGAGTAGATCGCTGCATGCCCACACTCGCAGAGCAATTGAGCATTGTAGCGCTCGCCATTTACAAGTTTATTATATGAGTTCTGACTTTGCTGGTCAGTAAAACAGCGGTATAAGAAGTTTTAGGACTGGTGATTTCCACGCAATGCTTCACGATCTGAACATGCTCGCCGTTGCCTAGACAGGCAACGCATGCTCCCCTTGAAGTCAGCTACGACAGCTGCATTTTTGCTGGGCAAGATCTGTCTAATGAGCAATTTCCTGATAAATAAATGTTACTGTCATGTGCTGTACAGTGGAGGCAATACAGGATTCATCACTTACTCTGCACCCTAGATTACAGCGGTGGTACCAGATACCTGACAAATTGGCAGCATTCAACTTTAAGCCATCACATAAGGGTCCACTTCTTTTCTCGGACAAGACACCCCTTGCATGCGCAACAGAGACAAGGCTTCGGTGCTCCATCGAAACATGCGTCTTGGGGATTAAATGCTGTGCTTACTTCCCTGACTTCATCTGTCTGCTTCCTGCAAGCCTTGCTGCCCTCCTGCATGGCTGCCAAAAGGCCATGCGTGCCATCATTGCACCTCTTCCAAGACAGCTCAAGCCTGGTCACCCTTTTGCTCTTATTGGATTGCAGCGCAAGCTTGACTCATCTCGCGCCCTTGTCACAAGAACCACCAACTTGGGCAAGTCTTGCAAGTCAAGGTCAATAGGACAGGTGAGCGTCTCTAGAGAAAGCTCTGCATGAATCACATACTGCAGGGTGAAGCACATCTTGTAGTCTCGTGGACTGCCCTTCAGACCCGGCTTCTCCCAGAAATGAAGGTGCTGCAGCTTCCATGGCGCTTTTGTGGAGAATGCACCACGGACACGAACATTATCCAGGCGAGTTGTGGCTTGAAGTTACCATTTTCAGAAAAGCTAGCACTGGCTATGGCATTTATTATGACTTGACTCCTCATCCTGCTGAGTCCTAACAAGAAGGACCTTATAAGCGGCATCTGTGGACTATAGTATATTATCCAAGTGACATCGTGGAGTCACCTGCTATTTTGCCATAAATTGCCGTATATTAACTAAAAGGGGACAAGCTTGCCACTGTTGCATGTGCCAATTTTGCCATAAACCTATCATCAATTAAGTTCGTTGCCCCTTTCTAGAGTCACAGTCAAAAAGTCAGCGAATACTGATGTAGCTTTTTGGACCTTGGACTTCTACCTGCAAAACAGAGTATATGTATGATGGCTAAGGAATTAATTGCCACAGGCGTTATGCATTCAAAAAAGGGAATCTAGTAAATCCTAATATACCTTATTAGCAGTACTCCTATGCCAAGCTGGCAGAACCAGGACAGATTGGGTTGCACAACAGTACTGAAACGCACGTCCTATGAAATAATTTCCAACCGACAAATGAATTTCAGCAAGCAATTGTAAAAATACATTACCTCAGACACCTTCATCCTCAGTTCCAAAATCAAACCCTCAGTTGTACATTAATCTTGTTGAGGAAGTTATCTGGGCAGATTTCAGTCATCACATGAGCAAATGCACATCACGTGATCACCACACAAGCCCACATCATGTCATGGGAGGTGACTGTCTAAAGGGTCTGGCAAGCTGACAAAGCGCTGCATCTCAGACTTCGAACCTGCCTGATGCTTTTTTGCGCTCGCTCTTGCATGCGGGGGATAGCTAGCCCACCTTTCCATCTCACACTGCCTGTTAGAATTTCTCAAGCCAGAAGGAGTCCCTACCAAGTCCTCAGCTGAATAACCAGAACTCCTTGATTCCTTCTCCTGGACAGCGGCTCTGTCCCTCGGCAGTGTGAAGTACAAAAGACCGTAGACCAAAGCACGGAGTCCCATAGCAGCAATCATGACAGACAGCAGTGCGTTTTCCAGTGCTCTTGCATTGTGGATGTTTTTGGCATAGGTGGCTTGTATGGCGCTGGGATCTGTTGCTGCATCTACTGCTGCAGCTGAGTTGTCGGTGATTCCATGGCCGCCCCAGACTTTCTCTGCTAGAAGGCCGACCAATGGAGCGGCCAAGGCGCCCAATAGCCCTGTGACTCCCTTGTCAAATGCATACCCTGACGACCGGAGATTCTCAGGCAGCACCTGCAGTGCACACACTGCATCTCAACCAAATTATAATATGTTGTGTGTTCACCTGCACTTTTCTACAATCTGACCCCAAAAAACCCTATCTTCTAAAACCCTGGAAATATGCAAGTTATAGACAGCCTCTTTTTACATGCTGCCCCCTTTTTGAAGCTTACTGACTCTTTCTGCTTGCTTAGACTCCTCTAATCTATTTGGGATGTGAATTCCTTGCGTGCAGATATGTAGATTCAGGAGGCAATACTACTCTTCGTGCAATTTGGTTGTGTTGGGCTCTTGTGATGTCCAGCTTAGTAATATGCTGAACTGGCGCATGGGTGCAGAATATCTACATGTCAACAAACTTCCGGCTCTTTGCCTGCCCCCCTGATTGGCTGACTCTTTCAAGCACGTGCAGGCAATCTTGCTTGCTGTTTTGTAGGACGTTTGTGACAGGAATGGAGCGTGGTAAAGAAAGGCTCACCTCTGCAAACATTGCGGCGTTGTTAGCTTGCTCCCAGGGGGCTACAATTGTCATGAAGAAGAGCAGAATCCCATAGCGGCTCAGGTCGTGCAAATGGCCTGGGACACCGTTTGTGTGCAGAGAAGAACCTGCATGCCATTTCTCACACATGACAATCCGTGAGAAGTATGCAGGAAATGGGACATTCAAGAGCGGGAACTTCAAGCTCCCGCTCATGCCACTGGGCTAAATGACACGTCATTTCAGGCACTTGAAGATGGCAGTAACGGACATCTGCAAACATCTGCAATGGCTGATCTGTCAGAGAGTCACTGGCATGATTGCTGAAGCTGCAATGGATGCTCACCTGGCAGGCCTTTGTAGAGTATGAGGAACAGTGGAGCAACAATGACCATGCTCGCCTGCATGACAAGGAAGCAAGCTAATTCATTTACTGAGCGGAAGCTCTGCAAAGCTTGCTGCGGATCTTGCAGACATTCCAGGTCCTTCTACAAGTTCATTAGATGATAACCAACATCAGAGATGACCTCCCCAGTACATGTTTATCCTGCTATGCCTGCAACGGGTACGCATGCATGCAATATTACCTGATTCACGAGCGGCCGGGCAAACCGAGGGAATCGAGTTGATAGCGCATCGCCTATAATTCCCCCAGTCGCCATTCCAACCGCGTTCCCAACATTAAAGCACAGATTCAGCGTAGCTGTGTCCACGTCTGTGAACCCCGTGATCTGTACATAAGGACACCCAAACACAAGAATACTTCAGCAACAAAATTACTACCACTATTGTTACCCGCTGATCCTGCCAGAGGCAAGGCTTTTGCAGAGAAGCCACAGACCCCTGCATATAGATCCTTAATGCCCCAGATCAATGCAGAATTCAATCAAACATGGAACTGTGCTCAGATATTTATACCGCCCCCAGCCAGCTGGAGTGAAATAGCGAGCCACAAATGTATCCGCAATATAAGTTTGACATCAGCACAAATAAATGGCAGCACCTTGCTCTCCAAAGAGCTTGTAAGTTTGTGCAAGGGCGATACGACCCCATTTCCAATTGCATTATTTTTTGATTTGCATTGCTGTTTGAAGGTCGCATGTTAAAAGGAGCGCACCTGGAAATACAACACTTGGTAGCCTGCACCAGCGCCTCCGCACACCATAATAATTTCTGCTAAAAGGATGACCACAAAAGACCACACCCCAAACACTTGTTGCGCATCCGATATTATCGCCTGCAGTCAGCAAAGATAGCTCCACATCAACAGCCACGTGCGCGAAAAAGATATATGACTCATGCCATCATGGCACGTCTCAAATCTGCTGTACTTCCTGAGATCGCCTGTGTAAGGCGCAAAATATTGTGTCTACTCTTACTTAACCCTTTTGCTGCCAGAGGCAAGGTGCGTATGCACCCAATCTGCATGTGAAATATGCCAAAAGTTAAGCCTTGTTGGACTCGCCAGATCCAAGCAAGACCCAATCAACCGTGCACATGCTTCTCAACACGAGTAAACATACATGCGTTTAGAAATGGTCTCAAGTGAAGCCCACCTTGAGGGCTCCTACACCACGCTGCACCGCCCCACGTGCTGGGCTGCTCAGTTTTGGCTTGGGATCTTTTGGCGGCTTGGCATTTAAGTTGCGCGGCTCGATGCCGAAGATGAGCAGGAGTATGGTTGTGAGGCCTGCCACCCCCGCCATCATGTAGAACACAAAACGCCACCCCTGCTTGGCAAACATATCTAATGAGTGAGTGATAGGCTGCAGAACTAATGAAGGCCCCGCAGATGTGGCTGCAGACGCCATGCGTGTATGCCCTATGGCCTCTGGCTTTGGATTTGCCGACCTGTAATAATAATAATCTCCTTACCAGGCTCACACCAAGGTTGTGTCCAGAATTGCGTTTATCAAGGCTTGTGACAGCGGCATAGGGCGCAGAAGGAACATTTGCATATTGCTTCGTCAGGACCCAATGAGCCCCTTGCTATGGTGGTTTTGAAGGGAAGATTCAGCCAATCAGGTGGGCAGGCAAAGAGCTGGAAGTTTGTTAACAAGTGGATATTCTGCACCCATGTGCCAGTTCAGCATATTATTTTGCTGGACCTCAAAAGAGCCCAACACAACCAAATTCCATAAAGAGTAGTATTGCCTCAAGAATTTTTATATCTGCACGCAAGGAATTTGCATCACAAACGGATTAGCCCCGAAAGCTGATATATGGTAGCAACACACCTCTTGACCGCCAACCTGCCTCCCGCCAACTGCAATCGCCATGAAGTTGAAGACTATCTGACCTGCATCGCACAAGAGCAGTCAACTCTGACTCAATCCCAATCGCAAATCCATGGGAGTGTTGTGGCTGTTCATGGGCTAAAGCTGCAGGCTACCGCTGCCCACGAGTGTTGCAAAAGGGTTCATAAAAGCTGCAATTTTTTTTAAGAAATTCCCTGAACACTTTACGTAAGTGCCATTCCGATCAGGGATTCTGGAGGGCCGTCAAATCACTAAGTAAAGGGCCTCCTGGTCAAAGCGTGCTGCCCACCTGCGGAGGCAGCTGTGAGCATGACGCCAAAGGCCTTGCCTCGGTGCTCTGGCCTGTAGATGTCAGCCAGCGCGCTCTGCACTGACGATAGCACGAGGCACAGGCCGATCCCATTGAGGCTGGAAAACGCCGCAGCCTGACACCACCCCAGCTTATGTTCAGACACAGAATACAGTAAGTCAGCTCAGATCACAATGCTTCCAACCCACCTAAGGGCTGAGTTGATGCCTGACCAGATGCGACCAACGACCAAATACAAGTTCCCAAGTAACAGCATCAGATTTTTCTTTCTGTCGTTGTGTCTACTCCACAGAGCTTTCAACAGCAGTCAAAAGCTGGGAGGTGTACATTTTGCCAATGCTGTTCATGAAGGGGAGTTGTGTATGTACATAATTCTGCGCACCTGGGAGAAAGAGTGTGCAGCGCCCATGCCGACGCTGGTGATGCCCCAAATGAATGTTCCCGCTGAGGCCAAGAATATGCGGTTTAGGACGTTTCCAGCAGATCCCACGAAAGGTGTTGCAACGGCCTGCAGGGCACATCAAGGACCATACCAAGCCAGCCAGACCAAAAACTGTCGACAACCCCCAGCGAATGATTTATAAGCGCATGGCAGGATTGATTGCAGAAGCTTTCGATTGGCTTTCAGGTATAATGGGCACATGGGCGTGATTGAGAAGATGTCAAGACCTGCACGACGCCTCTCCAGGTGGTGAGGGTACCGAGAGCCACGGCAGAGACTTGCAGCGATCTTCCGATGGGGCCGTACATGGATTGCAGGACGCCGACGTCCGCCTGCTCCATTGAGAAGGCCAGAGCCAGGACTGCAGTCATGCTGATCCGCTGCCACATGGTGAGCCGAAACTCCATTTTGAAAACTTTCGGTCAGAGAACCCGGTTGAATAGATAATCTATATCCAGCTCTTGGGCTAGGTATAGCCTCGCATATCGCGAAGCTGAGCTACTAATCCTTGCGTCTGCCTGACGTGGGGTCTCGAGACCCTCGGAAAAACGCAAGCATCTCGCCCTTCACACACAGGCACCAATTAAAAAGAGCATTGAGATTTGCTAGGACACCCAAATCCGAAATGCGCTGGGTAGAACCGAAGCATTCCAACCGGGCGCATGCCGGAGCGAGCTAGACTTCCTTCAAATGTGGTATTGGACGTGAGTTCTGTCTAAGCGTCGCAGCTAACTCAGCATTCTGACATCAGCGGGCTAATTCAGGTTGTAGCGGAATCACGACGGAAGAAGGGACGCAGTCTCAACGTGAAGACCGTGTTAGGGAAGCTGCTCGGCAGCTGCTATTCCCACTCAGAGGGTTTGAGCAGGGTTTGCTGGATGCCAAATGTTTGATCCAATCGATTGCATCATACAGCTCCAAGGATGCTTTGCTTCACTGCCACAGCTGCTTTGCAGATGTGACTATCAACCGCTTGTGCTATTTGGCACGTGATCTTTGGCGTTGGTTCTCTGAGCATCGACTTTTCGATGGACATGATGCTGTGCACATGAGTCTGGCACTTACGTCTGGGGATTTCTATGTTCATAATATTTTCTAGACTGTTATATGATCATGTGGGTGTTTTGGGTATTTTCTCTATGCGCCAGTACAGCAGCCTGTCCATGAAGGGAGGACAGCAACTGCTTCTGAGTCTCCTCTGCACAATCACGGGCTGGTTATGATCTCAGGTTTCAAAGCAGGACCCCTTTATCACCCAAATGATTAATATTGGCCATTCTAAATGAAAGCTCTGGGATGACCAAGGCATCTAAGCACGCTGTGAAACATGCCAGATCGCCAAAGGGCTAGCCGTGCACGAAGGTAGCTGATTGAGCAGCTGGACAATCGTCCATGGCCAGCTGGGGACCTCCACCTCTGAGCGCTACTCTGGGCCAACCTGCCGTGTACCCAGTCAATGAAGTGCGTGGCTGAGTCCATCAATTACCCGATCACCTTCACATGTCTTGCACTGGAATTGAGATATACGATCAGAATCTTCTCATTAGTCTGCCCTTGTCCACTGGGCACCACATCTCTTCTGCCTACAATGTTTTCCGCACTGCGCAACAGTCTCACAAAGCCAATTCTGTCTTCACAAGCATGCAGATTGCAGGCTTTTAATCTGCACATCCAATGCAGGGTGCTCAGGAGCATGTGCTGAGCGCGGCGGCGCTGCAGCACGGCTACAAGGAGAGCCACGAGGCTGAACTGGGCATCAGCGAAGCCAAAGAGGTGGAGCTGTCTCTCGCGCACAGGAGGGAGCTCTGGGAGGGAACACGTGGGGCAGCACTCCAAGAGGTGCGCCTGATCTGGCGATGTGGGCAGAACTGAAACTGGCAGGACCTCCATTCTAGTTCTATAGGTGATGCAGTTCCTGCCAGAGGCAATATGTGTCTTTAGACGAGCTGCACTTAAAGGCTGCCACATTCCTACTCCTTGTTGGACTCGCCAGATCCAAGCTAGGCCCAATTAGCCGTGGGCACGGTGCTCAATTTATACCAGCAGCCGCCGGCATTTATACCATTGCCATGTATATGCAATGCCCAAGACAGGCATGGTGCCCAAGTTCAAGGAAAGCAATTGCATGACAGCCAACAAAGGTCAAAGGCACTGCCTTGGAGCGATCGCACTTTGCATGTAGCATTTGAGTCGTCTTATTTTTACATTACGTGCAAATCATATGGATCAGAATGCAGTTAAAATTTCTGTGATGCCTTGCTAAAGGATGCCTGCAATTGCCAAGTGAGTGGCATTGCTGATTCTATCTCATTTCAGACATGTAATGCTGACACTCTGCCACATTGCGCAGAGCATCTGGCAGCAGCTACAGGCGGCACAAGTTGTCCAGGCTGAAAAGCAGCGGTCGGGGCGGGCGTATGACGTGGCACTGGGAGACAATGACGTCACCACTGATGTCAGCGCTGAGTCAGCAACAATCCCGCAGCCGCCGCGCGACTTCCGGCCGCCGCCGGGGCTCGGTGTCGATTTTATCCCTTAGAACTGAGGGCGACTGAAATTGCAGAGTCAAGACATGATAGGGAGCCATTTTTAGTGAGCTTGGCGTCTGTTGGCTGTATAAATACTGAGCACCATGCCCAGGGTTGATTAGGTCTTGCTTGGATCTGGCGAGTCCAACAAGGGGTAGGATTGTGGCAGCCTTTGTCTGCAGCTCGTCTGCAGGAAGCACCTTGCCTCTTGGCAGAAAAAGCGTGCAATACTACTAATCAGAATATACGCAAGCGCAGCAGCAGCAAGCTCCTCTGGAAAGAGATATTGTGCACTTGCGCTGCACTTGTACTGTGAGGCGTAAGGCAGATTCCACGAAGCAGTCCAGAGGCGCGTAAGTGATTGCTACAAAGAAGCTGAGCTTACTGCACATGGCGATTCCGCAGGCGAGGTGGCCGTGAGAACCGCGCATGCGCGGCTGCGCGCGCTGCAGTCGCGGTGGAGCCCGGAGCCGCAACGTCAGTGGTTCAAGGTGGGGCATGTCAGCCCCGATTTTTCTCTGTTATTGTCACAATTCTCCAGTGCACGGACCTTGGAATGGGAAGCAGCGTGCTCATGACTTGTACCTTTTAAATTGTTCGCTGTGGGGTATACATAAGGCACATAACTTGATTGGGAACGGTTTTTCCTCATTGCAAAGCCTAAATTCTCATTCTCTCCACCTCCTGATACCATTGCAAGCTTACCGCTCTGATGGTTCTGTCCAGCCACCTCCTGCTGAACTGCTT